>X357_Northern_Tamandua__coassemble_1073_pt1 | contig 3218 bp, 4 predicted proteins | sample X357_Northern_Tamandua__metabat2_low_PE_004 | metagenome-assembled genome bin X357_Northern_Tamandua | reverse complement strand
GCCAATACTCTTTTCATTTATTTTTTATCAACTGACTATTTCTTTACTCCAACATTACAGGACGGCTCGCATTTATCCTTATGCATTTTAAAATAAACTCATCTGCTCATAGTCTGACTTCCGATTCAATAACACAGGTGTCTTATGCAGTAGAAACTCCACGGCCTGATCATCCAGCATCCAGTCTTGGATTTCCTTAGACTCCAGTACAAGCGGCATCCGCTCATGTACCATAGAAACCGATGCATTTGCCTCTGTAGTCAGGAACACAAAACGGTTCTTCCCTTGAAACTGATTGAAGAATCCTGCCATAAACAACACCGGCTCTTTTCTTTCAAAATGGAACTTTTCTTTTCCCTTATTCCATTCATAAAACCCTTTTGCCGGAATCACGCACCTCCGATGCAACACACTTTCCCGGAAGGTTTTCTTTTCCAATATACCTTCTGCTCTTGCATTGATCAGAAGCCCTGTTCCCTGAAAACCGGGGAATCCCCAGCTCATCCGCTCTGCTGTCAGATGCTGTTCTCTCTGGCTTAACACAAGTGCCGCATCCGATGGGCGAATATCGCCCGTCCGCTCAATCTGCAGCTTTTTATCCAGATCCCGCACAATCTTCTCGATTTCCCTGGCAGTCTCATCATCTACATAATAGCGTCCACACATGCTCCATCACCTGTCCTGTTCTTTCCGATATTCTGAAATACTCGCATAAGCAGAAATTCCGTCTAAAATCCGCTGAATCTTTTCTTCCTTTTCCGGTTCCTGTTCCAGATAAATCTCTGTTCCGTAATGCTCACTGCAAACTTTTCCTACCTGTAGCGTAAAATACGGAGTTAATTTTTCATAAACATCATCTTCTGTATCATTCCATTCCAATATTCCATGGATAAACTCTACTGTCAGGATTCCCTTTATGACTTCACCATATTCCCAGTTTGTCTCTTCTAAAGTACCATATTGCAAAGCGGATGCAATTTCTTCTTTCTCATTCTTCCAGCAATGGATTTCAAAGGGCTCTCCCTCCTTCATATACAGGGAAAGCAAATCTTTCCACCACTGATTTCCATGTCCTTTTTCCGTAATCTGTATCGCAATCATTCTATCTCATTTCACTTTCTTTTGTATTCTATTTGACTATACGCCCTTTGTCTGCATCAGACAACCAGTTTCCATGCACAATCTTCCGGGCAAAAAAGCAGCGTAAATTCCTGCATCCGGTGATTGACCTCTGCCTGACATTTATATTTCCAGTTCAGAATCCCCGCATAAAACTGTTTTTCTGAAGAAAGTACCCGAATCGGAGAAACTTCAATAATTCCATCCGATTCCGTCTGCAGCTTCATCATCAGCGGCATCGTTCTTCCGGTGGAAGTAAACCAGCATTTTACTGCAACCTCATTGACTGCCCCTGCAAGGAGCTGATGCTCCGGGTGTTCTGTGTTCGTCCCGATTCCAAATGCCATACCATTCCCTTCTTTCTTTAATCAACCTTCACTTTTTTATAATCCACGGTTCTTTTTTCCCGGCTGATTCCACCTGACATGTGATCGATCCGGCTTCCTACAAAAGCCGCCCTCATCACCGAATCATTCCCATATCGTTTTCGGATTCTGTCTACCGTTGTATCCACTTTCTCCAATTTCTCATAATCCGTAGTATCAAACATGTCCAACTGCCGCATGTCCTGATGGTCCTTAATCCGGCTGGTATGAATCCCCAGATGACGGATTGCCGTTCCATCCCACAGCTGATCAAATAACTGACAGGCGCAGCGGTGGATTTCTATGGTGATATTCGTTGCATTATTTAAGGTCATTTGATGACTTGCGTACTGCAAATCATAGGTCTTAATACCAACTGCAATGACTTCTGCCCGCACGCCTGCCGCACGAAGTCTTGTACCTACCGTTTCTGCCAGGGCCAGAAGTACCAGCTTTGCCGTAGACGCATCACTGACATCAAAGGCAATGGTCGTAGAATTCCCGTACCCTTTATTCGCCGGTGGTTCCTTCTGTACCACCGATATGTCCTGCCCATTTGCAAACAGCCAGATGACTTCTCCATGTTTCTTCAGATGACTCTTCAAAATATCCTGCTCCATATGGGCAAGATCCCCAATCGTCCGAATCCCCATATTCAGTAACTTTTTCGTAGTCGCCCGACCAACGAAAAACAAATTGCTGACTGGAAGCGGCCACATCTTTTCTTCAATTTCGTGATGCCATAGCGTATGCACCCGATCTGGTTTCTGAAAATCACTTGCCATCTTCGCCAATAATTTGTTTTCGGAAATTCCCACATTCACGGTAAATCCCAGTTCTTCACGGATATGATTCCGTATCCGGTTTGCGGCTGTTACCGCTTCTCCCCATAGACCTTCTGTCCCTGTCATATCTACAAAGGCTTCATCGATGCTGTACTGCTCCACCACTGGAGAATACTGCCTTAGTATATTCATAAATGCAGCGGAACAACGCTCATACAAATTATAATTCGGAGGTACCAGAATCAAGTGGGGATATTTCCGTTTTGCTTCCAAAATTGTTTCTCCCGTCTGAATGTGGTATTTTCCCGCTGGAATAGACTTTGCCAGGATTATTCCACGCCGCATCGCCATGTCCCCACCAACAGCAGAAACTTGTTCTCTAAGATCCATCTTGCCTCCCAGATGATGGAGACGGTAAGCTGCCTCCCAGCTCAGAAAAGCCGAATTTACATCAATATGGAATATCGCTCTGATCAAACCTATGTTCGCCTCCTTTTGTACCATTATACAGAACTGATGTTCTTAAATCAAGAGTAATTATTTGGCATCTTTCTGACCCGAACATACTGCTGTTTGATGCTTTTTTTTCTCACATTCATTTTACATCCACTATCTTATGAATTTCATGCACATATACTATTATAAGTCTGGTGTAAAGACATTTACAGGGAAACAGATGTATCATATGGGAAAGTATAATATTTTTTGTTGACTTCGGTAGTATGCCCCAGCATACTTGCAACCATTGATTTTGGTGTCCCGTTGGCTTGTAAGTCAGAACTGGTTGTTTTTCTTAACTTGGTAATACCACCGCCGCTTAAACCGTTCTCTCTGCATAGTCTCGTCATGCAATCAGTAATATTTCTGGCATGAGTATTGTCGAGCGACACACTTTGGTCGCCACTAACGACACTTTATAATCGCCAACTTTTTCATAAAAAAAGCACAA
>X357_Northern_Tamandua__coassemble_925_pt1 | contig 3651 bp, 6 predicted proteins | sample X357_Northern_Tamandua__metabat2_low_PE_004 | metagenome-assembled genome bin X357_Northern_Tamandua | reverse complement strand
TGGATGCTAACCGCCAAATCTACTTTTTAAATTAATGTGTTTTGCTCTTCTCTAAGTATACAACGAAAAAAGCAATAAATAAACAACAAACGAAACACTTTGAGCCGCCCATTGTGGACGGCTCCTTTTATGCCCGGAAGCGATAACTACTGCTATAAATCTCAAGAAATTTCCTGCTGTTTTCTCCATTGCTCCAATATTTTATGAAATCATTTATAGCAATCCCATACCAATCAGTATTTCCATTGCCTTTTCAACACTCATTTCCGCAACATATATATTCTCTCCAAATCCAGAGTTTCCGCCATACAGATTCATAAGCCCTGCATTTCCCAAATCCTCTTTCATTGCAGGAATATCATTTTCTCTCAAAGCAGCTATAATCATTTCTGCTTCAATATTATCACGTGCAGTAAATATTTTAACAGGTTTTTGTTCCATAAACCGCACCTCCTTCTTTGCTGCAGCCCTCCTATTTGCTCATCCGTTTGTTGTGATTGACAGATGCCAGTACCCGGAGAACAACAAAGCCAATTACCATTATTCCTACAAAGAATAAAACTCCCAACTGCAAAGCCTGTGCTTCATCTGCCCCCTTTTTCAAAATCACAAATCCATAGACTATTGAAAAAGCACCCGCACATAATACACTAATGATCCCATCCCGCAGGCGCGTGTTTTTTGCTTTTGAGTTGATTTCCCATATGCCGTTCTTCACCATAATACTAATATACACGATGCCACCTAAAACCATAGCTATCGTTTCTCCTATTACAATCCGCAAATCAACCGTTAAAAGCATCTGAACAACTACAGCAATCACGCAAATTCCAAACATACACATAAATGCATTATTTCCAGCCTTTAATGCTTTTTTCTTCTCCATTTCACTGTAATCTGCAACCTTTAATAACGTTTCTTTCAACTCGCTATTCATAACCTCGCCTTTCCTTTCTCCATTTAGGATTTCGTTAATATCTACATCGTAATATTCTGCAAGCTGGATCAGAATACTCAGCTCCGGCATATTACTTCCGGTTTCCCAACGTGAGATCGTTCTTCCTGACACTCCTATAATTTCTGCAAGCTGCTCCTGTGTGACTTTCTTCTCCTGACGGAGCTTTTTTAGAAAACAGCCGATTTTCTTTACATCCATTGTCCTCCTCCTTTCGCTTATAAAGTAACGCATAATATCCCAAAAGAACACGACACAAAGCGAGAAATGCCATAATTCTCCTGTTAGACATTGGCTGTCTGGTAAAAAAATAATATTTTCCTTATCTAAAATACCCACAGTTACCAGAAATGACTGTGACCATACCATAATCTTTACATTTTAAAATAAACTCATCTGCTCATAATCGGACTTCCGGTTCAATAACACGGGTGTCTTATGCAATAAAAACTCCACAGCCTGATCATCCAGCACCCAGTCTTTGATTTCCTTAGACTCCAGTACAAGCGGCATCCGCTCATGCACCATAGAAACTGATACATTTGCCTCCGTCGTCAGAATCACAAAACGATTCTGCCCCTGAAACTGGTTGAAGCATCCCGCCATAAACAGCACCGGCTCTTTTCTTTCAAAATGGAATTTTTCTTTTCCCTGATTCCACTCATAAAACCCTTTTGCCGGAATTACGCATCTCCGATGCAGCACACTCTCCCGGAAGGTTTTCTTTTCCAGCACTCCCTCTGCTCTTGCATTGATCAGAAGCCCTTTCCCCTGAAAGCCTGGGAAACCCCAGTTCATCTGTTCTGCTGTCAGGTGGTGTTCTCTCTGGCTTAACACAAGTGCCGCATCCGATGGGCGGATATCACCAGCCCGCTCAATCTGCAGCTTTTTATCCAGTTCCCGTACAATCTTCTCAATTTCTCTGGCAGTCTCATCATCTACATAATACCGTCCGCACACGCTCCATCACCTGTCCTGTTCCTTCTGATATTCTGAAATACTCGCATAAGCAGAAATTTCGTCTAAAATCTGCTGAATCTTTTCGTCCTTTTCCGGTTGTTCCAGATAAATTTCTGTTCCATAATGCTCACTGCAGACATTGCCTACCTGCAGTGTAAAATATGGAGTTATTTTTTCATAAACATCATCCTCGGTACAACAACCTTCCAATAACTCCCGGATAAACTCTGCTGTCAGCATTCCCTTTATGACTTCACCATATTCCCAGTTTGTGTCTTCTAACGTACCATATTGCAGAGCAGACGCAATTTCTTCTTTCTCATTCTTCCAGCAGTGGATTTCAAAAGGTTCCCCTTCCTTCAGATAAAGGGAAAATAATTCTTTCCACCACTGATTTCCATGTCCTTTTTCCGTAATCTGTATCGCAATCATGCTATCTCATTTCACTTTCTTTCGTATTCCATCTGATTATACGCCCTTTATCTTTGTCAGACAACCAGCTTCCATGCACAATCCTCCGGGCAGAACAGCAGCGTAAATTCCTGCATCCGGTGGTTGACCTCTGCCTGACATTTGTATTTCCAGTTCAGAATTCCTGCATAAAACTGTTTTTCTGAAGAAAGTACTCGAATCGGAGAAACTTCAATAATCCCGTCCGATTCCGTCTGCAGCTTCATCATCAGCGGCATTGATCTTCCGGTGGAAGTAAACCAACATTTTACTGCAACCTCATTGACTCCCCCTGAAAGGAGCTGATGCTCTGGGTGTCCTGTGTTTGTCCCGATTCCAAATGCCATACCATTCCCTTCTTTCCTTAATCAACCTTTACTTTTTTATAGTCCACAACTCTTTTTTCCCGGCTGATTCCGCCTGACATGTGATCGATCCGTCTTCCTACAAAGGCTGCCCTCATCACCGAATCATTCCCATATCGTTTTCGGATACTATCCACCGTTGTATCCACTTTTTCCAGTTTCTCATAATCTGTAGTATCAAACATATCCAACTGCCGCATATCCTGATGGTCTTTGATCCGGCTGGTATGAATCCCCAGATGCCGGATTGCCGTTCCGTCCCATAACTGGTCGAATAACTGGCAGGCACAGCGATGGATTTCTATGGTGATATTCGTCGCATTATTTAGCGTCATCTGGTGGCTCGCATACTGAAGGTCATAGGTCTTAATGCCGACTGCAATGACTTCTGCTCGCACGCCAGCCGCTCTGAGTCTTGTTCCTACCGTTTCCGCCAGTGCCAGAAGTACCAACTTCGCCGTAGACGCATCGCAGACATCAAAAGCAATGGTCGTAGAATTTCCGTACCCTTTGTTCGCCGGCTGCTCCTTCTGCACGACTGATACATCCTGCCCGTTGGCAAACAGCCAGATGACTTCTCCGTGTTTCTTCAGATGACTCTTTAAGATATCCGGCTGTGCATGGGCAAGTTCCCCAATCGTGCGAATCCCCATATTCAATAGCTTTTTTGCTGTTGCCCGCCCTACAAAAAACAGGTCACTGACCGGAAGCGGCCACATTTTTTCTTCGATTTCACGATGCCATAAGGTATGTACCCTGTCCGGTTTCTGAAAATCGCTCGCCATCTTCGCCAGTAATTTGTTTTCAGAAATGCCTACATTTACAGTAAAACCCAGTTCTTCCCGGATCTGATTCCGTATCCGGTTTATAGTGGCTCAGTTGTCAAGACACAAATTCAATCTTTTTATAATGAACTGATAT
>X357_Northern_Tamandua__coassemble_715_pt1 | contig 4604 bp, 5 predicted proteins | sample X357_Northern_Tamandua__metabat2_low_PE_004 | metagenome-assembled genome bin X357_Northern_Tamandua | reverse complement strand
ATGCCTCGCAAACTCGCATAAATACTGGATATGCAGAGTTTTGCTCATGGCTATTGTATACTGATAAACGAGGTGATAAAAGTGGCATACAGAATTATGATAGTGGATGACGACGTCGAACTATTAAAGATGTTAAAGGGCTATTTTGAAATCAAACGGTATGATGTAATGACGGCAGAAGACGGCGCAGATGCTTTGGAAAAAATCCATAAGAAGCCGGATATTATCTTGTTGGACATCAACATGCCTAAGATAGATGGATTAGAAGTATGCAGACGTATCCGGGATAAAGTAACTTGTCCCATTATTTTCCTGACGGCAAAAGTGGAGGAGCAGGACAGGGTAAACGGGCTTTTATCCGGTGGGGATGACTATATACTGAAGCCGTTTAGTCTGAAAGAACTGGATGCTCGTATTATTGCACATTTGAAGCGTGAGGAGCGTCATAAAGGGAAGTCTGAATACAGATTCCACGGAGAACTCAGTATTGATTATGGAGCAAAGAGGGTTCAGATCGGTGAAAATGATTTGGAGCTTACGAAGCTGGAATATGCAATCATTGAGTTTTTGTCCATGAATCCAGGACAGGTTTTTGACAGGGAGCGGATATACGAAAAGGTGTGTGGTTATGATGCGGAAGGTGACAGCCGTGTTGTCACGGAACTGATCCGGAGAGTGAGAAAGAAACTGGCGGAATATACGCAGACGGAATATATTGAGACAGTATGGGGGATGGGGTATCGATGGAAAAGATAAGAAATTTATCCTTGAAAAAGACAATGATTCTATATATGATACTCAGCTTGATTGTCACTTTTTTTCTTTCTGTGTTAATTATTGAGATTTCCGGACAGATACAGGAGAAAATATGGTGGAAGTATGTGGAGCATGAAGAATATTATCAGGCGATGAATGACAGAAAAGGTAACTATGAGGTGTCAGTTCCGAGACCAGACCGGAGTCAGATGAGCAGCATAGACTGGCATATTTCCGAGGCATGTGATTTCCTTCAGACATATGGAGTATTGATTTTCGCTTTTGCCGGATGCGGCATTGCGGTAAGCCTGTTTTACAGAAATAAACTAAAAAGACCGATTCAGGAACTGGAGATGGCATCACAGATGATTGCGGAAGAAAATCTGGATTTTCATATGTCATATGAGAACGAGGATGAGATGGGAATTCTGTGCAGGGAATTTGAAAAGATGCGTGGACAGTTGGAAGAAAATAATCGCAGGCTTTGGCAGATGATCGAAGATGAGCGGGTACTGCGTGCAGCGATTGCCCATGATATCCGTTCGCCGCTTGCTATCATGCGGGGGTATCAGGAAATGCTTTTGGAGTTTATCCCGGAAGATATGCTTGATAAAGAGAAAATGATGGAGATGTTAAGGGGAGGCATGCTCCAGATTGAACGGATGAACCGTATTATTGATAGTATGAGGAAGATGACGAAACTGGAAGAACGGGAATTAAACTGTTCCGAGGTGGATATCCGGCAGTTGATAAGCCAGATAAAAACGCTGGCGGAAGTCATGGAAGAAAAATCAGAAAAGGACTTCACGGTAACGGCAGTGGGAGAGCCGGAAACTCTGGTTGCGGATGTGGAAATGATTCTGGAGGTGGCGGATAATCTGTTGTCCAATGCATTCCGCTATGCCAATCAGGAAGTCAGGCTGAAACTGACAGTGACGGCGCAGTATCTGAAAATGAGCATCGGTGATGACGGAACCGGATTCCAGGAAAATACCGATACGGTGACACAGGCGTTTTATCATGAGAATCCCCAGGATGACTTAAAGCATTTTGGGATGGGTATGTATATCAGCCGTATCTATTGCGAACGGCATAGCGGGAAACTGCTGATAAAAAACGCAGCAGATGGCGGTGCGGAAGTTGAGGCGGTGTTTAAAAATTATGTATCAGAAGAACAACAGCAGAAATAAATGGCTGTTGTTTTTTTGTTGTGATTTGTAGGTTATGCTGTCTATAGAAAAAGAAAGGCGGGATGACTTATGAAAGCAATCATAAAAAGGAATCTGAAAAATTATCTTAAAAACCCGATATTCTGGATCGGTTTGATTGTTGTTTTAATCAGTATGTACCAGACACTTGCCCCTTATCTATCCATTCATTACGTGAAGCCGGATGAAACCTTCAGAAAGGTAAAAATGGCCTCCGATGAGGATGTTATGGAGGGGTGTATTCCGGCAACACCGGAGAAGGCGAGAGAACTGTGGGAGGAACAGATTGTAAAGGCACTTCAGGATACAGAGAATGGGTTTGGCATGTCGGAAGCAGAAGCAAAGACGGTGATATCTGAGATGAAACAGATGGAGATTACGGAGGCATGTCAGTATCTGGAAACGGAATACCATTTCTATGGTGCAAATTGTGCGTATGAGGATGCTTCATGGTATCAGGGAAGCCCGGAGGAGATCAACCGGTATATCAGAGAAAATCTTGAGAAACATCCATTCTCCTATTATTTCGCAAGAAAATTTACAGACTTTGCAAGCCTGCATATGGCATTCTTTGCAACGGTTCTGCTGGCATTTTTATTTTTGCAGGATATGAGAAAAAATACCTATGAACTGCTGCACACCAAACCGATGACTGCGTTTCAATATATCGTTGGGAAAATAAGCAGTGGATTTCTCATCATGACGGTGGCACTGATCATTATGAATATCGTATTTATCATTTTGTGTTATGCCACGGCAGTAAAATCAGGATTCACTATGAACATTCAGGATTTTGCTCAGAATTCTATCCTGTATGTCATGCCGAACATACTGATGCTCTGCTGCGTGTATGCGGTTACAGCGCTGCTGTTTAAGAATCCGCTTCCGAGGAGCAGCTTCTGGCGAAATTGCTCTAACTTAATCTTGAAGCGTTTCCCATCCTCGACAGTCGTGAGCATGGTAAGGGCTTCGATCATTCCCTGAATATATCCGGTCAGCAGGTAATATCGGCATGGTTCTTCCGATGGTGAGGTATTGGACAGGGTTTCTTCCAGATGTTTCTGGCGTTCTCTGAGCCATGCATCCCAGACATCTAGTTCCAAATCAGTCATGGTGTTCCTCCTTTAAATCTGATGATAAGCGCCTTCGATGCGGAGAAAGGTATCCCCTTCAATCTCAGCATATAACCTTGAAATCAGATCCATGCAGCTCATCAGGGAAAGACCGCTCACTTCAGTTGTAGATAAGAATTTCCCGATGCAAAGAGCATGTTCGTGATAACTCTTTACAATTTTCTCATAAGCATCTTCCGGATTTTTTGCCTGAATCAGCGGAGTTTCATAGGATGTTTCCATGCAGTCAAAGCTCTGATGTGGCAAAGGAAGTTCCAGCTCTGTAATGGACCATTCAAACCAGTCTCCGTGGATGACCGCAACAGCACTATAATCCTCCAGATACGTGTTTTCTTTTTCTTCGTCTGTCTGGGTGATGCCGTTAAGTGCCATTTCATAGCTTTTTTTCATGTTCTGATAGATTTCATTATAGTGAAAGGAAACAGCCGGGTCATTCAATCCGGTACTGTAACTGGTTAAGATATAAAGTTTCATGCACATTTTCCTCCGATTTCTGTATGATTGCGAAGATAAGGATTTGTAAATTCAAAAATCATAATGTCATCCTCATTCGGCATAAGTCGTAATTCTTTTAGTGTGTCTGCCGGATATCCGCAGTCCCGGAACCTATTTATTACATCCTGTTCGGATGCAAACGGTTCTCCGTCTTCCAGTTTTTCCCCGATGGTGATACCCGATGGAGTAACCAGGCTTTCCTCATATAAGCGGACACAATACCGGTCCGGAAAGAAAGTGTGAGCGGTATCTGTGTTAATTTCCACAGGGATAACAATTCGTCCCTGAGAGTCCATGGTTCGGATGAGTGCAATAAAGATCCTCCAGCTTCGTGATGTCTAAGAATCCGTCCTTGTAGATACGGCGGATATTTTCCTTATCATCTCCGATAGCAGCTGCAAACAGGATGACATCTCTCTTTTCATATTCTTTCTTAACACCACGCAGTGCCGCAGTAGCCATGATCAGCAGGCTGACCATCGGAAATCAGGATCAGAAGTTTTTGCATTTCCGGTCGTGTGCATAAATGTTCCAACTGTCTGGTCACCGCTTTACGAAGCATATCAGGCAATCGCTGCCACGTATCACGTTTCCTTTGTGATGCAGAGCGTGGAACCTGGAGAACGGATCTACTGAAAATCGGAGCTTTTCAGGCTCCGATTTTCCAGCTTTTATGCGGTTTTTCCCTTGTTTACAGGGCATTTTTGATTTTGAGATTATGTACCTATTTTATGTACCTATTTGAAAATCTTTATCTTCGTTTTGATGTTCTTCAACTCTGATCTTCGGTACAGTTTCAAGGGAATATCTATACCGAATGAATCTAAGATCAGCTTCAGATCCGGATCGTCCGTATCCATGAAGCGGTACAGGTCGCCGGGGAGCTTGTCAACTTTCCATTTGTTGAGGGCTTCCTGTATCCGGTGTCCGTTCAGTCCGGTACTCCAGTAAGCATCTGTGTCGAGCGACACACTCTGGTCGCCACTAACGACACTTTATAATCGCCAACTTT
>X357_Northern_Tamandua__coassemble_673_pt1 | contig 4930 bp, 4 predicted proteins | sample X357_Northern_Tamandua__metabat2_low_PE_004 | metagenome-assembled genome bin X357_Northern_Tamandua | reverse complement strand
AGTAACCACAAGGGGTTATTGGTATTATACTAATATATTAACTTCAAAACTCAGGTGATAAAACGGGACGTACCCCTTTAACTAATTATGTAAAATGTTACAAATTTATTAAATTATATTGCAAAATTAGCTCCGATGTATTATAATGTCTAAAGCGTAATGTAAAATTGAAATAAAAAACTCCACATTTTGTAATGATTTCTTTAATACTTTATTGAAAATAAGCAGAAAGTATTGTATGATAGTCATATGTATGTGGGGACATATAAATAATACATAGGGATAGGTGGTAAGATGAAATTAAAAAAAGTACATAGTATGTTACTTGCTGTTGTGTTGACTTGCTCCATGGTAGTTACACCAGTTATGGCTGCGCCGGAAAGCGCAGATCAGGCTGCGTTGGAATCACAGAAGGCGACAGCGCAGAGTGAAGTCAGTTCTCTACAGTCACAGCTCAATTCGCTGATGACAAAGATGAACGATTTGGAGATACAGTTGATTGAAAAAGGTCAGCAGATTTCACAGGCTCAGGCAGACCTTGAAGCGGCACAGGCAAAAGAGCAGCAGCAGTACGAAGATTTAAAACTTCGTATCAAATACATGTATGAAGAAGGCGACGGTTCCGCGATGGAGCGTATCCTTACATCAGGAAGTATTGCAGAAGTACTGACTCAGGCTGAATATGTACAGAAAGTACATTCTTATGACAGAGAGCAGTTGCAGGAATATCAGAATACCGTTCAGGAAGTAAGCGATTTGAAGTCATCACTAGAAAGTGATCAGACAAAGTTACAGAACCTGGAAGGTGAGTATCGGGCACAGTCTGATGAACTGAATAATACAATTGAAAGTAAGAGTACGGAGATTGAGAATCTGGATGATATGATTCAGGCGGCAGCTAAGGCAGCTCTGGAAAAGGCAGCGGCGGAGAAAGCGGCGGCTGAGCAGGCTGCACAGTCAAATGCAGGAAATGGTGGAAACTCAGGCGGAAGTACGAATGTTACACCGAGTACACCGGTTACACCGTCCCAGCCACCTGTAGCAGACACTCCAAACACACCGAGTGTACCGGCTGCTCCGTCAGCACCATCTTATGATGCATCTACAGGTAATGCAATTGTAAGCCGTGCATACAGCCAGCTTGGAAAACCGTATGTTTGGGGAGCAACCGGACCGGATTCTTTTGATTGCTCCGGATTGGTTGGTTACTGTCTGACAGGCAGCACCGCACGTCTTGGCACAACATCTACGTTCATGGGTTGGACAAGGGTAAGCAATCCACAGCCGGGAGATGTCTGTGTGAACTGGGAGCACTGTGGTATCTATATTGGCGGAGGACAGATGATTCACGCACCAGAGCCGGGAGATGTCGTAAAGGTTGGTCCGGTACAGAGCGGCATGATTTATGTTCGTTACTAAAGAAAAATCAGATAGAATACAAAAGATAGGATATCAATGAAAACCTCACGATTCGAGCCGTGAGGTTTTTTGTGTGCCAGGCATGATACTAATCTTGCTAGTGAAGGTCAAGTCAAGGGTATTTACCGCCAGATGTACGCAAAGGGGGCAGTCCCTTCTGACAGGGGACGATCCCCTATCAGAAGGGACTGTCCCCTTTGCTATGCAGGCAGAATCTCCAGCCAATATCCGTCAGGATCTTCAATGAAGTAGATTCCCATTTCAGGGTTTTCAAAACAAACACATCCCATCTCTTTATGTTTCCCGAGAGCAGCGTTAAAATCATCTACCACAAATGCTAAATGAATTTCATTATCACCGAGTTCATATGGGCGGTTCATATCGCGCAGCCACGTAAGCTCGAGCTGATGCGGCGTTGTCCCGTCGCCGAGATATACCAGTTTAAAGCTTCCGTCTTCCGCATCCTTTGTGCTGGTAACTTCTAATCCAAGTGCTTCTCTGTAAAAGTCGAGTGACTTTTCCAAGTCATAAACATTGAGATTATTATGGGCAAATGTAAATTTCATCAGTTTTTTACCTCCGTATCATGATATCCCTATCGAAATAGGATACAATTTTTATTAACCTGTAAATCAATAAATACAAGCTGTTACAGCAAAAGAATACCATATATTGATTCCCTGAGAAAAGCCTTGCATTTGGGAAAAATTTATGATAGACTATTAGCGTTGCGAAAAAGCACGTATGCGGATTGCCCCATCGGTGCCCAATTCCATAAGAATGGAACGGTTTTGGGGATGAACTTAAACATACGGAAGATTAAAACCAATGGAGGAAAGAAAAATGAGCGTTATTTCAATGAAACAGCTTTTAGAAGCAGGTGTTCATTTTGGACATCAGACAAGAAGATGGAACCCTAAAATGGCTCCTTACATTTACACAGAGAGAAATGGTATCTACATCATCGACCTGCAGAAATCTGTAGGGATGGTTGACGATGCTTATCAGGCAGTGGCTGATATCGCGGCTAACGGTGGTACAATCCTGTTCGTAGGAACAAAGAAGCAGGCTCAGGATGCTATTGCAACAGAGGCAGAGCGTTGTGGAATGTACTATGTAAATGAGAGATGGCTTGGAGGAATGCTGACAAACTTCAAGACAATCCAGAGCCGTATTAAGAGACTCAAAGACATCGAGACAATGGCAGAAGACGGAACATTTGACGTACTGCCTAAAAAAGAAGTTATTGAGCTGAAAAAAGAGTGGGCTAAACTTGAGAAGAACTTAGGCGGAATCAAAGACATGAAGAGAATCCCAGATGCTATCTTCATCGTAGATCCTAAGAAAGAAAGAATCTGCGTACAGGAAGCACATACACTTGGAATTCCATTGATTGGTATCTGTGATACAAACTGCGATCCAGAAGAACTGGATTATGTAATCCCGGGAAATGATGATGCAATCAGAGCTGTAAAACTGATTGTTTCTAAGATGGCTGATGCAGTTATCGAGGCAAACCAGGGAGCAGCAGAAGAAGCATACTACGAGGATGCTGAGGAAACAGTAGCTGAAGAGACTGTAGAAGAGTAATTGACACTTGAATGCTTCAGCCTGATAATCAGGTTGAAGCATTTTTTCGTTGACAATGAGCCGGTGATATTCGTGCCTGTACGAGACTGGGTTCGGTAAATCTTCCCATTCGCATTTCTATGCGTATTAGCTATTTACCAGCCATCTGTGGACAGCATTGCTGTAAGATGGAAGTCAACGGAACCAGATTTAAAAATTGTCCGATCGGTCGGATGCAAAGGGATATACCCTTTTAATGTAAAATATAAATGTGGAGGATAAGATCATGGCAATCACAGCAAGCATGGTAAAAGAATTGAGAGAGATGACAGGTGCAGGAATGATGGACTGTAAGAAGGCTCTCGGTGAGACAAATGGCGATATGGATGCAGCGGTAGAGTTCCTGAGAAAGAACGGACAGGCAAAAGCTGAGAAAAAAGCAGGAAGAATCGCAGCAGAAGGTATCGTTAAGACTGTAGTAAAAGACGATAAGGTAGCTTCTATCGTAGAAGTAAACTCTGAGACAGACTTTGTTGCTAAAAATGCAGACTTCCAGGCATTTGTAGAGGCTGTTGCAAATCAGGCAGCAGATTCTGAGGCAGCAGATATGGACGCATTTATGGCTGAGGCTTGGGAAGCTGACACAACAAAGACTGTAAAAGATGCTCTTGTTGAGAAAATCGCAGTAATTGGGGAAAACCTGAATATCAGAAGATTTGAGAGAGTTGTAACAGACGGATGTGTAGTTTCTTACATCCATGGCGGTGGACGTATCGGTGTCCTGATTGAGGCTGATACAGATGTTGTAAATGATGAAATCAAAACTTGCCTGAAGAACGTAGCTATGCAGGTAGCAGCTATGTCTCCGAAGTATGTATCCCGTGCAGAAGTTGCTGAAGACTTCCTGAACCACGAGAAAGAAATCCTTCTTGCTCAGGCTAAGAAAGAAAACCCGGAGAAACCGGATAATATTATTGAAAAAATGATTATCGGACGTTTGAACAAAGAGATGAAAGAAATCTGCCTGCTTGATCAGGTATACGTTCAGGACAGCGATTTGACAGTTTCTAAATACGTTGATAAAGTTGCAAAAGAGAACAATGCTAACGTAACAGTTAAGAAGTTCGTTCGTTTCGAGACAGGTGAAGGTCTGGAGAAGAAACAGGAAGACTTCGCTGCAGAAGTAGCTGCTCAGATGGGAAACTAATCTGAATGAAAATAAAGTCTGAAAATGTGCTTAAAGTTAAGTGATTACGCATGATTGAGGCAGTTTTGAACCTTTCGTAAATTACTAAAATCTATCATAAAATATCGGGTAGGTTTTCGTCAAAGTTTCGTCAGCAAGTTCGTCAGATGATTTGACGAAACAGAAAGAGCAAAGTTTGCGTAGAATTTAACAGAAAGGGACAGATGATATTGAGTGTTGAGGGTATATTGCGAAAGTAATGTATCCTCATTTTTGTTTGCGCGCCATGGGCGCGCTCTAACGGGTGCAAGTCCCGAACACACCCAGGTAGTGGGAAGTGTATAGCTGAACAGCAAGGGTGTCTTCCGCGAGGAAGAATCTGAAGGAAGCAGTCGGTTATGAAAAGTAAGTTATTATGCAAAGTTGAGCCCATATTTTATTGATTTTATAAGGCATATGAGCTCTTTGAACTTTGCATAACACAGAAAGACTTCTTACAGAGATTTCAGCCAGTCGAGGAGATCCTTGTCCTTTTTCCACGTTGGCAGTTCATCAGATGTCGGACTGTTATAAGCCTCCATCATCAGATATGTCCTTTACTCCCATTGCCCGAGCCTGGGCTGCATACTTTTTCAAAATATATGTTACACCAGCTCGTGTAAGAGGTTTGTTGCCACGGTTTGTGAACAATGGATTTCTGCCTGTCGAGCGACACACTCTGGTCGCCACTAACGACACTTTATAATCGCCAACTTT
>X357_Northern_Tamandua__coassemble_592_pt1 | contig 5722 bp, 10 predicted proteins | sample X357_Northern_Tamandua__metabat2_low_PE_004 | metagenome-assembled genome bin X357_Northern_Tamandua | reverse complement strand
GCCTGGTTCCCAGGGAGGACGAACCCAGCGTGTGCCTGATGCACGACTGGATTTACCTGCCGAGCGCCTAAAATGTCCCGAATAATACATAAAATCCGGGACAATCCATTTTTTCAAAGGAGGGATGCCATATCACACAAAAGGAAGTCAATGCTGCTTTTGACGAACAGGTGGCTTTATGCAGGGAAATCCTGCAACGGAAAACCAAAGAATACACCGGGGACGATACGGACCGGCTTGGGGCTTTTAAGGCGGCGGCAGCTTTGCAGCACACCACGCCGGAGCGCGCGCTTGCCGGGATGCTGGCGAAGCATATCGTCTCCCTGTATGACATGTGCTTTGACGGTGATACGGATTACGATTTAAGCACATGGAATGAAAAGATCACTGACAGCCTCAATTATCTGTTTTTATTGAAGGCTATTGTAAAGGAGGGACATACCAATCAACAGAATTGAAGTGAAGATTTTGAACTGCCAGGCGGTTGCAGAGGCCGAGAAAAATATGGTCTTTGCCGCCCGGCTTACCCAAAGGGGCCACCGGATCGCCACAATGGACGACCTGATGGCCCTTTATGAAAAATCGTTCAGCGAGAATACCGTGGCGGCAATCAGCGGCCTCCCACACCCAACGGTTCAGAAATTCGCAGTCATTACCGTGGCCGTTGTGGGGGCGAGCAGGCGGTTCCTGTCGCAGATCACGCGCCATCAGAACGAAGTAAAGTTTATGAGCGCGTCCTTACAGTACAGCAATTATGCGGGGCAGGCAGATTTTGCCGTACCCTATGAGATTCTGGCCGCCCCGGCTGCGGTCCGGGAACTGTACTTAAAAAGCTGTCACGAAGGCATGGATTGCTATGAGCAGTTATGCAATGCCGGCGTGGGCCATGACGCGGCGGGATATGCCACACCCCAGGGGCTTCGGAATGTGTTGATGATCAGCGCCACACCCTATCAGTGGAAACACATCATCGGCCAGCGGGTATGCCGGCGCAATACGGACGAGACCCGGATCGTGCTCCTGAAAATCTGGCAGGAGCTTTATACATTAAGCCCGGCTCTGTTTGCCCCTGGCCTTACAGGGCCGTTCTGTCAACAGGACAAATGCCTGGAGGGGAAAATGACCTGCGGCAGAAAGATAGACGCGGACATGATGCCGGAGGATCTTCTGAAAGCGGACTATCCGGCGCTTTTGGAAGGAGGCGGCACATGAAGATCAAACTGATTGACTTTGGCGTACCGGAGAGCCGCCGCCCATTCCGTCCGCATGGGAACGATGCCGGTGCGGATGTTTATATGCCCTATGACTGCACTTTGCAGCCGGGCGAGATTGCAAAGGTTCCTCTTGGGTTTGGAATTGAAGTGCCGGACGGATATGCAGGTTATGTATTTCCACGCACCAGTATGGCGGTAAAAGGGCTGGTCTGTGAACTGCCGCCAGTGGATTCCGGCTACCGCGGGGAGATCCATGCGATTATCAGCAATGTAAGCAATCAGACACAGGAACTTGTCAAAGGCACCCGCGTGGGACAGCTTGTGATTACACCGGTTGTGATTGCAGACTTTGTTTCGGAGCTTGGCAGTCAGCGCGGCACAGGCGGATTTGGAAGTACGGGAGAATAAAAAGGAACATATTGAGAGTGATTCTTGGATTATCGCCGGTAGTGGAAAAGGACATATCCGGGGCATTACAGGGTACAATAATAAAAGAGACATAGCAAAAGCGGTACGCTATGACGGCGTACCGCTCTGCTGCTTAAAACTGTTTTAATATGTCGTGATGCCCTACGTCCACCAGAATAATCATTTTGTCGCCTTCGTAATACCAGATAATGCGGATGTCCATGTTGACGCTGCACTCAAAAAGGTCCGTGGTTCCCTGGATGCGTTTGGTGCGCAGCGACGGATGGGAAGGATTTTCAGCCAGAAGTTCCAGCTTGTTTTTAAGCTGCTTCTTCTCCTGTGCGGTCAGGCCCTTAAAATGCTTTTGGAAACGGGGCGTAAAGGTAAACTCATACGCCATCATTCCGCCTCCAATTTGTCAAACAGGGCGTCCACGCTGTCAAAGACAGGCTGCTCCCCGGATGCGAGTTTTGCTTTTACATCACTGATTTCTTCCCGAAGTTCGCTCAAATATTTCTTTGGGTAAACAACTACCGGCATGATGCAGATGGAACCGTCCTTCTCAAAGATGTCCAGTTTGTCGCCTTCGGACAGACCGAGTTTGACGATGATTTCTCTTGGAATCGTGACCTGGGCTTTTTGGCGCAATTCGGCCAGCATACGATCATCTCCTTTGCTCCAAAGTTTGAAAGTAGGAAATTCTCACTTTCTTACTTATAGTATATCCACTTTGAGGGATTTATGCAAGGGGTACGAAAAAAATTTACAAATAAAGCGGCCAGCACCGTGACCGCTTACTTTCTGCTATTGAGTTCTTTCATAATACCGAGGATATACTGCATGGATTTGGAGTCGAGCTGTTTCGCCTCTGCGATAAATTCCCGCAAGGCTTCGGGGCAGGTGTTACCCTCATCAAAGAATTCCTGCGGTGTTACGCCTAAATATTCGCAGATATAGAAGAAGGACTGCATGGCGGGAAGTGATTTTTTGTTTTCAATGTTGTTGATGTAGTTGTTTGCCTGTCCTAACGATAGAGACATATCGCGCGCAGATACGCCTTTCTGTGTCCGCAGCTTTGCCAGCCGTTCCGGGACAAAATCTTCATACATCGCCTTCACCTCCCATTCTGTAATAGATTGTACCTCACACCCTTGCATTATTCGCAAGGGGAAAAAGGGTGTTTTCGTTGACTTGCTAAATTAAATCTATTACAATATGAAAAGTGAAGAATAATACCTATCGGATGGAGGAATAGAAATGGAAGGAAAGACCTGCTGTGTCACCGGGCACAGGGATTTACCCCAGAAAGAGATTAACCATGTAAAGGCAGCCCTGCGGCGCGAAATTGATTCTGCTGTTGCGGATGGGTTTATCCGCTTTATGAGCGGTTTTGCGGATGGCGTGGACCAGTATTTTGCGGAAATCGTGCTGGAAAAGAAAAAGACGAATCCGGCATTGGAATTGATTGCGGTCATTCCCTATCAAAAGCGCCTGGACAGCCTGATGGAAAAAAGCCGGACTTATGAAATGCTGGAGGCTTGCGCGGATGTTGTTGTCATGCAGGAGGAATACCACCCCAGCGTCTATTCCCACCGGAACCGCTACATGGTGGAACACTCGGACCGGGTGATCGCTGTGTATGACGGGAGGGAAAAAGGAGGCACGGTTAGGACCATCCGGTTTGCGCATCAATTTCGGAAAGAACTGCGGGAAATACCCGTAGGGCTGATCTTGGACAAAAACAGGACAAATCTTGGACAAAACCGGATATAAAAAAGTAGAGATACAGGCTGCTCTATGGTATAATAAATGTTCAACCGAGAAGGCCAGTGACAAATTCGGTTGGACTTACAGATAATGATAGATAACCTTTTGTGGAAATGGGAAACCACAGTTTGAAAGGAGTATTTGCATGAAACATGTATGTACGCTTATATCGGTGGCCGACATTAACGCCTCAAGAAAATTTTATGAGGATTTGTTCGGATTAGAGGTGTTCCAGGATTATGGCAGAAATATTGCTTTTACCTGCGGCCTGGCATTGCAGCAGGATTTTGACTGGCTTGTAAATCTGACAAAAGAAAAGGTATTAAAGAAATCCAACAATGCGGAAATCGTCTTTGAGGAACAGGACTTTGACAGTTTTCTGAACAAGTTGAAAGAATACCCGGATATTGAATATCTGGGAGAAGTGATCGAACATAGCTGGGGCCAACGGGTGATCCGGTTTTACGATTTGGACGGACACATCATTGAGGTTGGCGAGGATATGAAAATGGTGATAAAGCGTTTTCTTGCTTCCGGCATGACAATGGAAGAAGTCTCTGTGAAAATGGACGCTTCTATTGAGAATTTGACAAAACTTCTAAACAGCTAATACATGATGGAGGAACAAACAAATGCAAATTGATGGAGGAACATACTGTGAAGAAGAAAATAGGGATAGGCATTGCAACTTTAGGAATTATTATATTGTGCATTTCGCTAAATTTATTTGTAATAGGAGAACCGATTGATGGAGAGCAATTAGCATATAATATCACGCAAAACAACTCAACTTTAGAGTTGCAAGTATCTGCAAAAGAACCTGCGGTTGCCCTTAGAGGATGGAAATTTGAACAAGAGGGAAATAATGTGTTTATAAGTGCAAAAAAAGTAATTGTATCTTTTCTGTTTTCAAGCGGTCAATACCAAACATCCATCGATATAGATGGGATAGAAAACGTTTATTTGGGCGGTCAAATGATATGGAACAGTAAATAAATTCTAATTTAAGGAGGAATACTTATGGAGCGTTTTAAAAAGATTTATCAGCAGGGAAAGATTGATGTGGTTGAAATTTGGGTTGATACACAAACTGGTGTAAACTACGTTTTTCACAGAAATGGAAATGCGGCAGGATTTACCCCTTTGCTTGACAAAGATGGAAAGCCAGTAGTAAGTCAATAGTACCTATAAGTTCCAGTTTATAAAATTGAACAAACTGGAATTTTATTGGAGGTGAGATAATGAAGATAGAGATAGGTAAAGATTTCCCGCAGTATTTTAAGCCATCATATCCAGAAGAATTTGAATTATTTTCACATTTTGAAACAACAGCAGGCATACCAACCGTTTTATTTGCAATTACTACATGGAAAGAAAATGGGAAACCAAATGTCTGCTTTCACTCCTGGAGCTGCTTTCATGGAGATAAGACAGCCTTCTTTGCTGTTATGGGAAATTTGTACCAACATACACATACCTATACCAATATCCAAAGGGAGAACTGTTTTTGTATCAATTTTCTTCCGATAAGCTACTACGATCAACTGATAGATACGATTAACCACAATGACCTTGATACAGATGAATTTGCAGCAGGAAACTTTACACTTTCCAATGCGAAAACGGTTCATGCACCAGTCATTCAAGAGGCATTTATCAATATGGAATGTACTTTGAAAGAGATACAAGATTTAAGCGGCGCGGGAATTACCGCTATGGTTATCGGACAGGTACAGCATATTTCTGTTGATGAAAAATATGCACAGGGATATAAACAACGATATGGGAAGGACGGCTTTATGATGTTGATACCGGCTCCGCAAGACCTTGTCACGGGCGAGCCAAATCAATCTGCGATTGCCACGGTAAACATCGAAAAATATGACTGATAACTTCCTGACTTTTAGAAGGACAAGAACTTATGAAAATGCCGAAAGAAAATATTGACACAAGTATGTTTGCTCCATGTGGAATGAATTGTCTTGTTTGCTATAAACATTGCTATCACAAAAAGCCATGTGCAGGCTGCTTAAATAGTGATAAAGGGAAACCGGAGCATTGCCGCAAATGCAAAATCAAAGAGTGTATCAAGATCAAAGAACTGTCCTATTGCTTTGAATGTTCCGAATATCCATGTAAACAGATAAAAAATCTTGAAAAAAGCTATAACAAGCGGTATCAGGCAAGCCTCATGGCAAACAGCGAAGCTGTCCGTCAACATGGTTCGGAAATATTTATGGAAGAACAGAGAGAGAAATATACCTGCCTAAAATGCGGCGGAATCATTTCAATCCATGATAGAGAATGCAGTGAGTGTCAAGAAAAAATGAAAT
>X357_Northern_Tamandua__coassemble_537_pt1 | contig 6590 bp, 5 predicted proteins | sample X357_Northern_Tamandua__metabat2_low_PE_004 | metagenome-assembled genome bin X357_Northern_Tamandua | reverse complement strand
TTTGTTTGTCTAGAAGAAAAGAAGCATTATATTTTATAGAAGAAAGAAAAACTCTTGCAAAAAAACGAGAGTTTTTCAGTATCCTTAAAATACCGCCATTACGGCGGTATTTTTCTGCTTGTGATCACTATGCGTATATTCGCTTAAACTGTTCGATATAGTTACCCTAAGATTAAGCCTCAGAAATAGCTCCTGTAGGACATGCAGCCTCACATGCTCCGCAGTCAATGCAAGCGTCGGCGTCCACAACGTATTTGCCATCTCCTTCAGAAATAGCGCCTACTGGGCATTCGCCTTCGCAAGTACCACAGCTTACACATTCGTCATTAATTACACGTGCCATAGGTATGTACCTCCTTCGAAAAATTGCAACGCTTCTGTTGCTATAATTTATTCTAATACAAAAGATTTAAATATACAAGCACAAAAATAAATACATTAGGTAATCTGAAAATGCAATATAATACACAAAATAAAAATTAGGCGAAAATAAAAAATTAAGAAAAAATTCTTTGTATTTTCACAGGAATCGTGTAAAATAAAAAGATGTAGCAGTATAAGCATGATACGGCCAGTTCCGCGGATTTGGTTGGTATTGTGCAGGGCGTATGAATTAAGGGAGAGATCTAGATGATTAAAAGATGGCTATCTGTTACCGCGGTGGCAATGGCTGCCGTGATGATGGTTTGCGCATGTGCAAAAGAAGAAACTAATACGACATTTACGGGTGAGAAGACAAAGGAACCTGAGTATCAGGGGAATCTGAATGCAATCTCACCTGCGGCATACAGTAAGGTCGGCGGGCTTGAACTTGAGCCGGGCACTTATATTTCAATTATAGGAAAAGAAGATACAACTTCATATTGGAAACAGGTAAGAGCAGGGGTGGCACAGGCAGCCGAGGATTTGAACACCGCGCTTGGTTACAAGGGCGGCGATAAGATTAAGGTAACTTATAATGCGCCGTCTAAATCGGAAGATATTGATGAGCAGGTGAATATTCTGGATGAGGAATTATCCAGATATCCGGATGCAATCGGGATTGCCAGCATTGATGCGGATGCATGCAGTGTACAGTTTGATCTGGCAACGGCAAATGGGATTCCGATTATTGCTTTGGATTCCGGAAATGTCTATCAGGGCATCCAGTGCACTGTCAAGACTGACAACTACGATGCGGCACGTACCGGGGCATATAAACTGGCAGACTCTATTGAGAATCAGGGGCAGGTCATCCTGCTTGTACACGATTCCAAGTCGGAAACTGCGACGGAACGTGCAAAGAGTTTTACAGATGAAATCAAAACCAATCATCCGTCCATTTCTATTGTAGAGACGGTCTACTGTGATAAGCTGGATGATTTGAAGAAGGCAATTGTGGATGAGCAGAGCCCGGAGATGCCGGATGAAGAGAAAAAAGCTGCAGTTGAGAAAATGACTGATGCAGAAGTGATGCAGTATTACCTGGAAAAATATCCGGATTTGAAAGGCATGTTCGGAACCAATGCATTAAGCACCGGATTTGGACTGGAGGCATTACAGAAGGCGGAAAAGGCGGGCAAGGTTGTACTTATGGGGTTCGATACCGGAGAAGAGCAGATGGCAGCTCTGAAAAGCGGAGAGATATCGGGACTTATTGTCCAGAATCCGTTTGGTATCGGATATGCATCGGTAGTGGCAGCGGCAAGAACCGTGCTGCAGAGCGGAAATGAGGCAGAAGTCAATACCGGATATACATGGGTGACAAAAGATAATCTGGAGGATGATTCTATCCGGAGAATGTTATATAAGTAGAATTTGTGTAAATTTGTGTGAAAGAGATATAGTTATCAGAATATTCAGAGAACGGAACGCAAAGGGGACAGTCCCTTCTCAGAAGGGACCCCTTTGCGTTCCGTTCTCTGATTTTATCCTTTTGTCAGTGAAAAGATAAATTCCGTTCCCACGCCTTCGGTACTGATGACATTGATATGTTCATCATGAGCCTGAATTGCTTCTTTGACGATTGCCAGTCCCAGACCGGTTCCACGTTTGTCCTTTCCGCGGGAGACATCGGATTTGTAGAAACGTTCCCAGATTTTTCCCTGATCTTTTTTCGGAATCCCGACTCCGGAATCTTTTACAGAGGTGAAGACTTTTCCGTTTTTCTCTGTGACCTCGATTGTAATAGAAGAATCATTTTCGCTGAATTTGATCGCATTGTCAATGAGGTTATACAGTACCTGCTGTATTTTTCGTTTATCAGCATAAACAATTACATTCCCTTCCAGCAGAAGTAGTTTGATTAAAATATGTTTCGGTGTACAGACGCCCTCAAATGAGGCGGCAGTGTGCTTAATCATTTCCTGTAGGTCAAAGCGGCTTTTGTCCAACATCAGCTCTTTTGTATCAAATTCGTTCAGCGTCAGCAAATCTTTGGTCAAATCTGTCAGCCGTTCCGTTTCAAATAAAATGATGTTCAGATATTTCCCGTGTAATTCGGGCGGGATTGTGCCGTCCGTCATAGCTTCCACATAACCTTTGATGGAAGTCAGCGGAGAGCGGAAATCATGGGAAACATTTGCTACGATTTTTTTCTGATAGTCTTCCATATCCTGAATCTGTGACGACATATAGTTTAGTGAAGCAGAGAGATACCCCATCTCATCTTCTGTGCGGACCGGAATTTCATAGTCCAGATTCCCGTTTGCATATTGCTTGGCAGCCTCGGTAATCTGGCACAGAGGCCGGTAAACGAAGTACTGGAACCCGAGCAGGATGAGAAATGCAAGAAGGTAAATGACGCATACGGTAATGTAAACAGGCCGCATAAGCTGCTGGCAGCTTTCCTGAATGGCAGATATCGGATGATGAATCAGAAGGTATCCTTTTGTCTGGAACCCCTGAATGACAGGCGCCATGACCGTAATCACATCTTCGTCAAAATAGCCGTGGTAATTTCCCCTCATGTACTGGCTGCCCCCGATTTCTGCCGGATTAAAGTCTTTAATTGAGGAGGGGGCATTCGTGTTTCCGGTATTTGAAAAAGTAATCATCGTTCCGTCAGACTCCACAAACCAGAGCGAGGAATTCAAATAAACCTTCATGGCGTTCAGTTGGGAATGAACTGACCAGACGCTTGTTTCACCAGAAAAATAGGATGGAAGATAATTGGTTGAAATGAGGTTTGCTTCCTGATACATATTTTGCGATGTATTGCTTTCCAGCCGGTCTTCCATCAGTTGATATCCGAGTGTCGCTGTCGTAAACAGACTCAGAAACCCGAAGATGAGATATAAAATAATAAATTTAAGGTACAGCGTACTTTTCATGTGATTGCCTTTCTGTGGGGGATAAGTTCGCATTAATGATTGTGGGATTGTGATGCCGCTTATCTGGTTTCGAATTTGTATCCGATTCCCCATACGGTGCTCAGACTCCAGGAGGCATGGTCTTTGATTTTCTCACGGAGCCGTTTGATATGAACGTCCACGGTGCGGGTGTCTCCGATATATTCGTATCCCCAAATCTGGTCAAGCAACTGCTCTCTTGTAAATACCTGATTCGGTGAGGATGCAAGGAAGTACAAAAGCTCTAGCTCTTTCGGGGGCATCTCCACCTGCCTGCTGTCGCAGATGACGGAGTAATTGGTCAGATTGATGGTGATTCCCTCATATTCCACGCATTTGATTTTTTCGGCGGCAGGAGTTTCCTGACGCACTGACTGATAGCGGCGCAGTACGGCGCGGACTCTGGCAACCATTTCTTTGGAATCAAAGGGTTTCATAATATAGTCATCGGCGCCAAGTTCCAGCCCGAGCACTTTGTCAAATACTTCCCCCTTTGCGGAAAGCATGATAATCGGAGCCGCAGACTTTGCGCGGATTTCCCGGCAGACCTGGTAACCGTCTATGCCGGGCAGCATTAAGTCCAGCAGAATCAGGTTCGGCTGGTAGGTGTCAAATGCGCTCAGGGCGTCTTCCCCGTTGTATACCATTTTTGTGTCGAAACACTCTTTTGTCAGATACAGGGAAATGAGTTCTGCAATATTTTCATCGTCATCGACGATTAAGATTTTCTGTTTTGTGACCATATGCTGTCACCAACCCTTTCTGTTATTTCAGTTCTACAATTGTTACACCGGCATCGCCCTCGCCAAATTCCGCTAGGTGGTAGGATTTTACATGTTTCTGGCGGCGGAGATATTCGTGAATCCCCTTGCGGAGTGCGCCGGTACCTTTTCCGTGTACGACACGGACGCTGTTTAAATGGGAAAGCAGTGCGTCATCCAGATATTTATCCAGTTCTGCGACCGCTTCATCCACCGTTTTTCCAAGTAAATGAATCTCCGGGCTGACGGAGAGTGATTTATTCATCTTAATTCTGCCTTTGGAGGTACGTTTCATTGCCTGTGGGCTGTAAGGATTCTGCTCTTCGATGATTTCCAAATCGGAAATGTTGACCTGAGAGCGCAGAATACCCATCTGAACTGTGACATTTCCTCGGGAATCAGGCTTGGAACTGATGGTTCCGACCAGATTCATGCTGAGCACCCTGACTGATTCGCCCGGTTTGAAATCAGACGGTTTGTAAGCTTTCTTTGGCTTTTGCGCCTTAATTGCCGAGGATGCAGAAGTATCTTTGATTTTTTTGCGGAGGCGTTCACGTTCTTTTTCCATTTCTGCCGCCGAAATATTCTCCTTGCCGAATTTGCGGAAATTTTTGATTGTTTCATCCGCCACTTCTTTCGCGTCCCGCAAAATGGCATTGGCTTTTTCGTTTGCCTCGCGCAGGATACGCTCCCGCTGTTCGTCTAGTTTGTCCTGTTTCTGGCGTGTCTGGTTTTTCAGGGCTTCGACCTCGCGCTTATATGCCGCAATTTCGTCGCGTTCTTTTTCGATAGTCCGTTTGCTTGTCTCCAAATCCGTGAGCAAATCTTCAAACGAAACATCTTGTTCGGACAAACGGGCTTTTGCATCTTCAATGATATAATCCGGTAGTCCGAGTTTGCTGGAAATCGCAAAAGCGTTACTTTTCCCCGGGATGCCAATCAGCAGCCTGTAGGTTGGTTTCAGGCTTTCCACGTCAAATTCGCAACATGCATTTTCCACGCCCGGCGTAGACAGGGCAAATACTTTCAGTTCGCTGTAATGGGTGGTTGCCATTGCGCGGATGCCCCGGTTATGCAGGTAAGAGAGAATGGCAATCGCAAGGGCCGCGCCCTCGGTCGGGTCGGTTCCGGCACCGAGCTCATCAAAGAGTATCAGGGATTTCTCGTCTACATCCTGTAGAAAGGAAACGATATTGGTCATATGTGAGGAAAATGTACTCAGGCTCTGTTCAATACTCTGTTCATCTCCGATATCTGCGTATACCTGATGAAAGACGCTTAACTCAGAACGGTCTGCGGCAGGAATATGCAGTCCCGCCTGTCCCATCAGTGTCAGCAGTCCGACGGTTTTCAGGGAGACGGTTTTACCTCCTGTGTTCGGCCCGGTTACAATCAGCAGTGTAAAATCTTCACCAAGTGTGACGGTAATCGGAACTACCTTCCGGCTGTCCAGAAGCGGATGGCGTCCCTCGCGGATGCGGATCCTCCCCTCGGTATTGAGCATCGGACGGCTTGCATTCATGTCAAGTGCGAGCCGCCCTCTTGCGAAAATAAAATCCAAATCAGTCAGTACCCGGTAGTCGGTGCGGATTTCTTCAATATATGCAGCGGCATCCCCGCTCAGCCGGGCGAGAATGACCTGAATCTCTTCTTGTTCTTTTGCGTAAAGCTCTTTTAAATCATTGTTTAGTTTTACGACAGCCATCGGTTCGATAAATAAAGTTGATCCGCTGGAGGACTGGTCGTGTATCATTCCCTGTACCTGAGAGCGGTACTCCGCTTTGACCGGAATACAGTAGCGGTCACCGCGCATGGTAATAAGCGTATCCTGCAAATACATCCGCAGGGAGCCGTTTACAAGATTGGTCAGCGTGGTATGCACTTTGTCGTTGATGCTGCCGATGCGGCGGCGGATATGTTTTAGGGTACTGCTGGCATCGTCGCTGATTTCGTCCTCGCTGATAATACAGCGCTCGATTTCATTTGACAGAAGGGTAAGAGGTTCCAACTGTTCAAAACAGGCGTCCAGACAGTCCGCAAGTTCTTCCTGCGTATCGTGCCTGCCATAGGCCTTTACCCTGCCGGCGGTCTGGAGCAGCTTGCAGATGCGGAGAAGTTCACCGCTGCCAAGCGCCGCGCCGATTTCCAGACGTTTCATTGATTCCTCAACTGGTGCGGCGTCGCTGAAAGAGATACGTCCTTTCTTAATTAATCTTGTAAATGCTGCTGCAGTCTGCTCCTGAGCCGTGTTAATCCGCTCCGGGTCCGTCATCGGTTTCAGCTTGCGGCAAAGCTGTCTGCCGCGGAAGGAGGACGCCTGTTCCTCCAGCATCGCAATGATTTTATTATATTCAAGTTTTGTTAACGTTTTCTGATTCATTTTATGTCCTTTTCCTTCATTCGAACTTTGTACTAAGTATATCCTATTTGGATTATAATGAAAAGGGTTAGTGTATAATTTTAATTGGCAAAAATAAAGGGAAGAAGCCGAAACCTCTTC
>X357_Northern_Tamandua__coassemble_518_pt1 | contig 6902 bp, 7 predicted proteins | sample X357_Northern_Tamandua__metabat2_low_PE_004 | metagenome-assembled genome bin X357_Northern_Tamandua | reverse complement strand
TGCCAAAACTGCTTTTTCGTTTACCCCATCATCGATTCTAACCTAAAGAATTTATCTCATGCAGGCATTTATAAATTTTATAGGCACGTCCATGCGTTCTGCAACTTGTTCTGGTGTCATTCCGCTATTTAAGAAACGCTTGCATACTATTTTCATGTTTTCTCCAACTTCGATAATATGTTTATCTGGGTCATAAAAGCGGACTACACGTTGTCCCCATGAATGTTCTATAATAGGGTGGACATATTCAATATCATATTCTTTCAGCCTATCAGCAAATTTATCAAAATCATCTTCTTCAAAATAGACTTCAAAATTGTCCGCCAAAAGAAATATTACTTGTACCGATAAACTCTTTGTATGTTTCACTTGTCTGTAAGGCTAAGCCACCTGTTAAAGTTTTATTTGCTCCAAAATCCATAATGACATGAAGTCCAAAAACCTTTTTATAAAACTCAACTGATTTATCTATATCAGTTACTACCAACATAGGGTTTTTTAATTTCATTTTCGCTACCTCCGCAAGTTCAAATTATCTGTTTCCATACCCATATTATAACAGTCACTTATATTTGCTACAATGAAAATCTAGTTTGCCAGTTTATTTTTTTGTTGTCCTTGTGGTACATGGTTCTGTGGATTGCCTGCTGGTTGATTGCCTTTATTATTCTAAACGGTCATAGAAGAAGCGGTAATACAGAAAAGCGACCAATGCACAAACACCAGTCGCTATCAGTATGGTTATGAAGTTGTAAGTTGAAAACGTCAGCCCATTATCCAATAGGCTGAATGCTCCCAATCGGTACGTATGAGCTGTTTTAGGTTCAGTAGCAGGATAACCGCTAGGAACAGAACCAGAAGCGTACCCATTGAAAAGCGGTAAACAAGCGGCTTGTCGCTGGCTCTGATACGGTGTCCTCTATTTAAAATCATTCGCATAAGTCAATCACTCCTTTCTTTGCATGGAAAAAGCGGTCAATCATAAGACTAACCGCCGTATAAAGAACAATATAATTTAAAGAAAAACCGCCTATATTATGAAAGCTAACAGCATTGCAAGATATGAATATTTAGCATTTCGATTAAGAAAAATATACATCAATCCATACAATGATGCAAAGACCATTACACCAAGACCAGTAATTATGCTCCCTTTAGATAAAATATGAATAACTCCCCAAGTGCAACATAATACTATTCCACCAAAGGGAATATTGGTTTTTTTCTTTAAAAGTTCCTCCGCAAATTTCTGTCCAAAAGCAACTATCAAAAATACTAGCCCAATTTCAAACATATAATAAAAATATTGGAATACAAACAAGATAAGTTCCTTTTTTTGAAATTCCCCAACAATTTTCAATGTCTGCCAATCTAACGCATTTAATACAATACAAGCGATAATAAGAACGCCCGTTATTAGAAATCCTTGTTTTTTAGGACGCTCATTAGACAATACCTTAAAGCTGAATTTTTTGTCTGAGCTATGTATTAAAAATGCACATATAACTCCCCAACACACCATTGTAAGAATCCAATGAATAATATTTTGTGATACGCTATAATCACTTGTACTGATATTTCCAAATAACTTTGGTTCAATCATGCCAATTAGCAAAAGTTCTAATCCTAATCCTGCAAAAGCATATAACGCATACCATAAATAGTCCCAAGCACTAACTTCTGACTGTTTCATCTTTATCCCTCGCTTTCAACATTATCAAAAATATTATACAGCGAATTATAACGTCCGCAATCACATTTTACTCACTACATTACTTTTTCAGTGCCCTTGTATTTTTCTGCTTTTTGAATTATTATGTCCTTATTTGACGAACGATTCTTTTCATCCGCCCGCATACTCTATGTTATACTTATCTAGGAAGAATATTTTGAACATCCTAAGGAGGTATCTAATATATGGGTGAAGTCAGATTTATGATTTCCGAAGCTGCCAAACAGGTTCAGGTAGAACCCCACGTTCTGCGCTACTGGGAGGATGAACTTGAACTTAAAATCGGGCGCACGGAAATGGGCCACCGATACTATACCGAAGATGACATACAACTTTTCCGCTGTATACAGAAACTAAAGGATGAAGGGATGCTGTTAAGAGACTTAAAACCTCTGATACCTGAGCTGACCGCCACAAGGAAGAGACTTTCCGAAAACAAGAAACCAACCGATGATAAACAGGACAAGCCCGCCGCTGCTGCGGCTAAAAAGACTGCGGAGCATCCTGCGAAAAATATTGCCGCCCCGGCAGCATCTGCAGCACAGCTCACCGTCACACCGGCTGAAGTGGTTCCGGTCACTCAACTGGAACAGGTCCGCGGATTGATTGGTGATGTATTGACAGAAGTCGTTTCTTCCAATAATGAAACATTGGAAAAAAACATCAGCAAAAAGGTAACAAACGATGTGATGCGGGAAATGGATTTTCTCTTTCAGGCAAAGGAACGCCGCGAGGAAGAACATTACAGAAAGCTGGACACCCTGATTCGCCAGCAGCAGGCAAACCGGAGGGAATCCACAAAAGGTACGCCGCTTGCAAAACTGCGAAAAATGATTATCTAGCGGACCTCAGAGCAGCGGGAACCAATCGATCAGCCTATCGTTCCCGCTGCAATTGCTAATCGACAAAGTCAACTCCCCCGCTGCAAGCAACTGGGCATCATATTTGACACACCCCAAGGGGGCGGGTATTCTGCCTGCGCTCCGTTTCGGTCGGTGCTAAACAAGTGCCACAGGCACTCAGCCCCCCCTCGCGGCAGTCACCAAATATCCATGCAGGCATGGCTGCCCGGCCCGTTGTTCGCGGGAATAATCATTCATCAATCGGCTGCCTTAACTCATTTCCAAACCTTGTGTATTGTGGCATCCATGCCAGACGCACCGTGCCAATCGGGCCGTTACGCTGTTTTGCAATAATAATCTCAGCGATATTCTTATCCTCCGTATCCGGGATATAATAATCCTCACGGTAAATAAACATACAGACATCGGCATCCTGCTCGATAGCTCCGGACTCACGCAAATCGGAAAGCATCGGACGTTTGTCGGTTCTGGACTCGACCGCACGGCTGAGCTGTGACAGTGCGATAACCGGCACATTCAGCTCTCTGGCAAGCCCCTTGAGAGAACGGGAAATCTCGGAAATTTCCTGCTGACGGCTTTCGTTGCTCTTTCCGCCGCTCCCACTCATCAACTGCAAGTAGTCGATGATAATCAGGTCCAGTCCCATCTCCATCTTGTATTTCCGGCATTTGGAACGCATTTCTGCAATGGAAATTCCTGATGTGTCGTCGATAATCATTCGGGATTTTCCGATTCTCCCGGCTCCTTCGATGAGTTTTTCCCAATCCGTATCTTTCAGATTACCGGTACGCAATACCTGTGCGTCAACATGAGATTCCAGTGAAAACAGACGGTTTACCAACTGCTCCTTCGACATCTCAAGACTGAATATTGCAACGGCAAGATTCTGCCGAAATGCAACGTGCTGTGCAATATTTAACACAAATGCTGTCTTACCCATGGACGGACGCGCTGCAATCAGAATGAGGTCCGACCGCTGCAAACCAGACAACTTGTAATCCAAATCAATGAAACCAGTCGGGATGCCGGTTACGGTTCCCTTTGTCTTGGACGCCTTTTCAATGACATCCAGTGCATTCAATACAACCTGCTTAATCGGAACATATTCCTGCACATTTCCCCGTTCAACCAGTTCAAAAACCTTTTTCTCCGTCACCTCAAGAATTTCTTCCAACGGACGGTTCTCCATATAGCATGTATTGGCGATTTCCTCATTTATTTTAATCAGACGCCGGAGTGTTGACTTCTCCTGCACAATCTGCGCATAATACTTCACATTTGCCGAAGTCTGTACATTTGCAATCAAATCACGCACAAACTCCATGCTGCTCACTTCCGGCGGTACGTTTTTTTCTTTCAAATGCTCCTGCAGCGTAATCAAATCAACCGGTTTCCCGGCATGGAACAATTCTACCATCGCATCAAACAGGATTCCATATGCCGTCTGGTAAAAATCTCCCCCCGTGATAATCTCAGACGTCTCCATAATCGCATCCTTGTTCATCAGCATTGCCCCGATAACCGCCTGCTCCGCCTCGGTGCTGTGCGGCATAATCCGCTTAATAACTGCTTCTTCCATATATACCCCTTAATGAAATCTAACGATTGTAAACTGATGTCGCCCGGATAATGCCTATTTCTCTTCCTTTACTTCTACCGTCAGCTCTGCCGTTACTTCCGGATGCAGCTTCACCGGCACTTTATGCGCTCCGAGCGTCTTGATTACTTCTTTCATCTGCACTTTTTTCTTATCAATCTCAAGCCCTTTCTGCTCTTTAACCGCTGCGGCAATTTCCTTGCTGGATACAGAGCCGAATGTCTTTCCGCCCTCGCCGACTTTAATGGCAGTCTCAATCACGCCTGCTTCCAGTTTCTTTGCAAGCTCCTTTGCCGCTTCCAGATGCTCTTTTGCAAGTTTTGCTTCATTATTCTTCTGAAGCTTTAAGTCATTCATATTCTTTCCCGTTGCTTCAAGTCCAAGTTTCTTTGGCAAAATAAAGTTTCTTGCGTATCCGTCATTTACATTTACAATATCTCCCTTTTTCCCGAGAGTCTTTACATCTTCTAATAAAATTACTTTCATAAATTAAATATCTCCTTCTTCTATCATATGGTCTATCGTCGCTTTCAGCGCCTGAATCGCCTCTTCCATATCCGTATGGTCAAACTGCGCCCCTGCCGCATTAATATGTCCGCCTCCGCCGAGTTTTTCTGCGATAATCTGCACATTTACCTCGTCGATGGAACGGGCGCTCATATAAATCTTCCCTTCATAAATCGTCATGACAAAGGAAGCCTTAATCCCGCTGATATCCAGCAGCTCATTTGCCGCCTGTGCGGCAAGCACGGTCGGGCTGTCAATATCCCCCGGACATTCCGCTATCGCAAATTCCTTGCGATATACTTCTGCCATCCGCACAGCCTCCGCTTTGGCACGGTAGGATGCCATGTCATCACGGAACATTTTCCGCACCCGCGTAATATCTGCACCGCATCTTCTCAAAAATGCTGCCGCCTCAAATGTACGCACTCCGGTCCGGTTCATAAAATTCCGTGTATCAATCATAACCCCGGCGTACAGACAATCCGCCTCCACTCTCGGAATCTTGATATCATCTACAATATACTGCAGTACTTCCGCCACCATCTCACTTGTGGAAGAGGAATACGGCTCAACATAAGACAGCACCGCATTTTCAATAACATTGCTGCTCTGTCTGTGGTGGTCGAGCACCGCAATTGTCTTGCTGCGGCGCAGAAGCTCCGGACATTCCGTCATCTGCATCTTATTGGTATCCACGACAACAACCATGGTACTGTCATTGATATAGTCCATTGCACGCTCCGAGGTCAGGAAAATATCATCCTCATATGCCGGACTCTCCGCAATTTCATCATACAGCGGACGGATGGAACTGTTTACTTCATTCATCACAATATGCGCTTTCTTCTTCAGCTCCTTTGCCGCACGGTAAATACCCATGCATGCGCCGAGACAGTCTGCATCTGCAATCTTGTGCCCCATAACGAGCACCTGATCTTTCGCAACGATGAATTCCCGCAGTGCCTCCGCTTTTACACGCGCCTTTACACGTGTGTTCTTCGAAGTCATCTCTTTCTTGCCGCCAAAGTATGTAATACCATGGCAGTCCTTAATCACCGCCTGATCACCGCCTCGCGCAAGGGCAAGGTCAATCGCCACACGGGCATAGTTGTAGCTCTGTGCATACGTTGCCGTATTCAGCCCCAGGCCGATACTCAGCGTAGCCGAGCGGGCATTCCCGATATTAACCTGCTTGACATCCTCCAGCAATGAGAACTTGTCCTCCTCGAACTTCTTATAGCTTTCCTTCCGGATTACGATGAAATACTTGTCCTTCTCCAGCTTTTTCACAATTCCATCCACATCGCCGATGTATTTGTTAATCTTCCGGTCAATAAGCGCAATCAGGAGCGACTGACGCACTTCCTCAACGCTTTCCATGACCTCATCGAAGTTATCAATGTAAATAAGCCCGGCAATCATCCGCTGCGCTTCGTTTTCTTTAATATAGGCGTTCAGCTCTGTCACATCCGTCATGTACGCCGCAATAAAGTACTCCTGCTCTTCCGGAATCTGAAGCACTTCTTCTTTCTCACTGAACCCTTCCATTGACACCTTTTTCAGCGTCACCTGATAATCTCTGTCCCGATACTTTACTTCCAGTTCTACCTGCTCCATATTTTTCTTCGGAAATACGCCACGGTTCAGCTCAGGAATCAACTTGCTCAGATACTTCTCCCGCCTCTGTTCTGCAAATAACTCCTGAAAACTATCATTTTTCCATAATATTCTGCCATCCGCCATGAGGATTGCATACGGAATTGCGAGTTCCCTCAGCAGGGTGTTCTGTATCCCCTTGTACTGTGTCGAAAACTGTATCATATCCGCCAGAATTAAAGACCGATTATAAAAATACAGGGCACCCACAATCGCCATGTAAATAATAATAAAAACAGACATCATAAACCCGGCCTTGCGGTCTATCATATACATCCAGATATTCATCGCAACCAAGAGTACTGTCATAATAATCGGCCACTGCATGTACATTCTGAGCTGGCCCTTTAAACGCACATTTTTCTTTTTCATGAAAATCTTTCCCTTTCTGTCATACCTCTTTGTAACCCCTAAGTATGCACACAAAACGCAAATTTCCCCATCAATGCTTTTAGTATATCACTTTTTCCGATTTTAATCTACTGGTTTATTTCTTGAGTTTCCGCAGTTTTATCCACACAACCTATATTACTGCTGATGACTTATA
>X357_Northern_Tamandua__coassemble_509_pt1 | contig 6964 bp, 7 predicted proteins | sample X357_Northern_Tamandua__metabat2_low_PE_004 | metagenome-assembled genome bin X357_Northern_Tamandua | reverse complement strand
TAGGCTTTATGCGACCTACGAAACTTTTTTCTTTATTCAGCTGTCAAACATCCGACAAAAGATGACAAAATAAAAGAAAGTAGATGGAGCAGTTCTTCTGAAATTATAAAAAAAAACAGAATAATCTTGATGTTTTTAATGGAATGGAATACAATATAATCATGATAATATTTTGATAAAATAATGATAAGGAGGAATTGTATGATTCAAATAAGACCATTATCTGATTTGAGAAATAAATTTCCAGAGATAGAAAATGTTGTTAAAGAGGGAAGTCCTGTATATTTAACTAAGAACGGATATGGTTCTATGGTTGTTTTAAGCTTGGAAAAATATTCTGATTTAACAGAAGGTGTAGAATCTGCATTGGATGAAGCAGATAGAGCTGCCCTTATGGATGAAAGCAGATATACGCATGAAGAAGTATTCTCAAAATTGCGGAGGAAAGTAAATGGATAGTGACATAATACAATTACGCTATTTACCATTATTTTATGAGGATATGGAAAAAGTGGTAGATTATATAGCATACGAATTGAGGAATCCACAAGCTGCAAATGATTTAATTGATGCAGCAGAAAAAGCAATTTTAGAAAGAGTTCGCAGAGTCATTTGAACCATTTCAATCATTAAAAGAGAGAAGATATCCTTATTACCGTATTTATGTGAAGAATTATGTTGTCTATTATGTGATAATCAATGATGTAAGTGATAGTAAGATTATGGAAGTACGACGATTCTTGTATAACAAGGAAGATACAAAAGAAAAGCTATAAAATAAATGGAAACTATATAAGTTTGCTTTCGCTGCAGTAGGATAATTTCCGCTATCTTCATAAGGAACCCAAAATGATTTTTTAAATATATTGCACCTCCCAGCTCAGTTAATAACAACTTCGAATTGTATGAAACCAATTATAGAATGCGCACACTGTAGCGATTATTAACCAAACCATATTTTTCTCCCAAAAAGTCCCCGCAGATTTTAATTGATGGCAACGGTACTTTTTCTTCCCTTTCTCATATAATAAATGGAGCATTATCTCCCAAGAGGTTCCCTATGCCAATTGAAAATCAAGGAACACTGTCACAGTTTGGTCCTGTCATGGCCATAAATAACGCCTTTGTGGAGGAGGCGCAATGCAGAAGCTGTTCTATCGGACACCTTTTGATTTCCTATACCGTTCCCGCTCGAAACGAAATTATTTCTATGGAAACTGTCAGACTTAATATTAACCGAAACACGCGCATTATCACTCCGAACGGTCAGAATGCCTGCCTGTGCAGCATCCGTTCAGGCTCCTGGATTGACGCTGTCTTTTCTTCCCGTATGACACGCAGCATTCCTCCTCAGTCCAACGCATTTATCATTATTGCAAACAGACGTTCTCGTTCACAGACACAGATTTTTACCGGACGCATCGCTTCCATTGATTTGCGAAACCGGTTTCTTTACACAGGAAATCCGAATGATGCGGAAAGCCAGATTCGATTTGTTGTATCTAACCAGACCGTCATTCTCGACCGAAACGGGACTCCTGTTCCACTCAGCCGGCTCCGCCCGGAACAGCGCGTGCGCATTGTCCATTCCAATGCCATGACCGCAAGCATCCCTCCACAGACCGCCGCGTTTTATATCCAACAACTATAAACCTATTTGAATAATGGATTAGCTGGTGTTTCCGACTCCAATATGCTGTACAGTTCTGCCGCTTTCCCGGGCGGTATATTGATACAGCCGTGAAAGCCCGCTCCTGAAATCCGATGAACGGCTGCCGCCGAATGCGCTTTCGTACATTGTCTTCCAAATCCCCGGGGGTCATACGCAGAATGAATGATTTCATATGCAAACCGGAAAAGATTCAAAAAACATGGTTTTTTACAAACCGTCCTGCGTTTTCATAACAGATTTTATCCCTCAGTTTCTGTCCAAACCCTGCCGCTGCCATCGCTTCATACAGGTCTGGGATTGACTCCACACCCCGGATTCCCTCCGGGAACGCTCCATTGCATCCGTCAAAATCGCCTCCCAGCGCCAGCACATCCTCCCCGCCAAGCTCCAGCACTGCATCCATATGCCGGATGATTGCCGCGCTATTCTTCTCCCCGCCAACAAACTCCCGGTAGAAATTCATCCCAATGATTCCCCCTCTGCGAATCAGTTCCCGTATCACCTCATTCTCCAGATTCCGTGGATGACTGCATATATCACGTACATTGGAATGTGATGCAATCAGCGGCACATCCGTCAATTCAAAAAGCTCCTGCGCGCCCCGATCCGATAAATGAGAAATATCCAGTACAATCCCCTGCTCCAAAAGCATCTGCGCCAAACACCGTCCCGCTTCTGTCAGTCCTCTTTTCTGATTTTCAGCAGCCCCGCAGGCATATTCATTTTTATAATTCCATGACAGCATCGCAAACCGAAATCCCAATTCCCGGATTCGTTCCACCGCGTTTCCCATAATTGACACATCCTCCACCGATAAAAAAGCGGCTGCCTTTCCCTGTGAATGTGCCTGCTCCATCTCCGCTCCGCTTCTGCACCAGACAAGCCTGTCCTGCTGTGCCATCAGCAACTCTGCCGCCCTGCGGTAGTTCTTGTAAAACTCCTGCTCCAGACATTCCCCATCCAGAAGATTCCGATTTTCCCAAACTGCAAAAATCTGCGTATAGGGCGCTGCGAACTGCTCTGTGCGTGTCAAATCCAAATCACACGTATTCTTTCTCAATGTTTCCCCCGGCACTGTAATCTCTGTCAGTGTATCTGCATGGCAGTCAAAATATTTCATGCTCATCCCACCTACTTTATTCTTTCATTACCAGTATATACCAATTTCATAGATTTAGCATTTGCAAATGACTGAGCAGAATGAAAAATAGATGCCCGGTAAATAGCTTTATGGGAAAAGACAGCAAAAGGGCGGCCAACGGTTGAACCGCTGCCTGCCCTCTGTCGGTGCTTTCTATTCTTTTTACAAACGATGCCGTTACAGAATTCCAAATTCCTGCATTGCTTTCTTTAAAACTTCCCTGTGCTGTGGTTCCAGCTCAGTCAGAGGTCCCCTGACCGGCCCGCATTCTTTTCCGAGCAGGTTCATTGCTGCCTTTACCGGAATCGGATTTACTTCACAGAACAATGCATTGCACAATGGAAGTGCGTCTAACTGCATTTTGCAGGCTTCCTCCGTATTTCCTTCCATGTATTTGTAAACCATGTCATGGACATAAGTCGGAGCGACATTGGAAAGTACGGAGATTACACCGACTCCGCCAAGCGACAGAAGCGGTACGACCTGATCATCATTTCCTGAATACAAATCGACGTTGCCATCACACAGATGCATAATCTGCGCTACATTTCCGATGTCTCCGGACGCCTCTTTGATTCCCACAATATTGTCTACATTTTTTACAAGGTGCGCAACCGTTGCCGGCTGAATGGCACATCCTGTACGGCTTGGTACATTATACAGTATCGCAGGGATACCTGCTGCCTCTGCGATGGCTGTATAATGTGCAATCAGCCCGTTCTGCGTTGCTTTATTATAATATGGAGTTACAAGCAAAAGTCCGTCCGCCCCTGCCTCTGCTGCCTCTTTGGACAACTGAACTGCTGTTGCCGTACAGTTAGAACCTGTACCCGCAATAACCGGAATCCTGTGATTCACACGCTCAATTGCGAATTTGATGACATCCATATGCTCCTGCTCTGTCATCGTTGCAGACTCACCGGTTGTTCCACAGATAATGATAGAATCTGTCTTCCCTGCAATTTGCTCTTCCAGAATCTCGTCCAGCTTGTCATAATTCACTTCCAGATTATCCTTCATCGGTGTAACAAGTGCAACACCTGCGCCTTTAAAAATTGCCACTTCTTTGTCCTCCTTCAATTTTCAAAAATGAATGTTTTCTTAAACAATAAAAGAAACGGCAAGATGCGCCGTTCCAAAATATACATACTGTATATATCAGATAGCTCTCCATCCTGCGATGACAGTCGTGTCGTTCTTCACGCCACGCCCAAGTAATATGACTTCAGGCAGTCATACCCTTTCGGCATCTTTCCCTTTTTGATGTCTTCTCCTGCTCCTGTACATCCGGCATCATACTCATAAAAAATGCAACCTCTATCCACGTTTCCTGATTAACAATAAAAGTGTATCACTGACCGGATATCTTGTCAAGAAAACCACGGGGTATTATAAAAATTTGTAACTGTTCATTCCAATTTTTCCCGTGAAATTAATTTTTCGTTTAAAGCCGTGATATCTTTCTCCGGTATCTCATAACCTCCATCTTTTTTGCGATTTACATGGAGCGTTACTGTCTGTGCTTTTCCGTATTTCACCCCGCTGTCCAAAGCATCCCGCAGCACATCATAATAGATTTGGTACACTTGACTCTGAATTTCCTGCTCTTCTGGCATTTGCCCGCCATTGAGTACCTCATCCGTCACCTTCCGGGCATAGGACTCCGCCTGGTTCTGAAATGCATCATATGTATCATCAAACAGTGTCATTGGCTCAACTTCCACCTGTACTGCGTAATTACCGCCCTTCTGTGCTGTCACCTCCCCCACTGTGTATCTTACCTGCTTCAAAATATCCTGAAATAGCGCGCGGTAATTCTCTTCCTGTGCTTCCGACAGCTTAATTGTCTGAAATTCATCCATCGTTGCGTCCAGATTTTTTTGAAACAGTTTTTCCACATCAGCATCCGAATTACCGGTTAATTTCTGGTAGTTTTCTCTCTCATCCCTGTACGCCGCGTCCAGTACCGCCTGTGTATATGCCCCTGCATCAAAATGCAGCGCCCACTTTCCCAACAGAACCGCACCTGCCACAGCCCCCGTCAGCAGCAAAATCTTTCCGATGGTTTTCCACCTGTTTTTTGTACGATGTCCTCCATTCCACCCGGTTTCTGCCAGACTCTCCTGTATTCCGCTGTTTTCATACATAAAAAAGTTCCTCCCTTTCCCTTCCACTTCCGTGATATCTCGTTAGTTCTTATACAAAACATACCCCAGTCTATCACATAAAGTCTGAGAAAAAAGGAGAAACCTGTCATCCCCGGCTATCCTAATATTTTATTGCGGTATTCATTCGCCGATATTCCCGCATACTTTTTAAACACCCTGGAAAAATGTGCAATATCCAAAAAAACCACCTGCTCTGCCACGTCACACACACGCAGTGTATGGTTACGCAGATGCTTCTTTTGACCTTGAACCTCTCGTCTACAAAAGTTTGAAAAAGGAACTTTCCATTCTTAGTATCCGGCCTTGGAAACCCGTTGTCCTTTGTTTCTATTTTTGTTGTTTCTATTTTTGTTGTTCCTCGTTTCTATTTTTGTTGTTCCTCGTTTTTATTCCTGCCGTCTGCATTTCCTTGTGTACTGTCTTTGTGTTTCCAATACCGCTCTTTCTGTTTTTCATCCAGCCCAGTCACAAAGCGCTTTTTCAAGACTAAAAACTCTTCCAGATCCATCAGAATGTGATACAGCATGGCACGGCTCTCAAACTCTTCCCGCGTAACCGGAAGCGGCTCCCGCTGCATTTCCACAAAAATCGCCTCAAGCCGTTCCATCTGTGCAGCCGGTACATTCATTTCCACCACATAGTCTATCAAATAGAGGATATACTGTGCAATCACCGCTGCCTGTTTCGGCATCGACCGGATTTTTTTCATTTCATAATGCAGATTATGCAGAACATTACACTGTTTCATCCGCATTTCAAAATAATCGATATAATATCCCGGGTGGGATTGAAAAGTATTGCCCTGATACTCGTAAGCATCCTTTATAAACGTCTGCGTTTCCCGCTCCAGTGTCCTGATATCGTCCCATACATCCCGCTGCATATCATCGTCTGACAAATAGACCGCAATCTCTCTGAGAATCGTCTGCATCCGGCTTTCCGTATAGCGCATATTGCCGACCAACGCCCTCTTCTGGCTCTGATAATCGTAAAACAGATTCAGAATAACCGCAATGGCCACACCAATAAGTACAAGGAAAAATTCATTGATGATAAAGCGTATTCCAATGTCACGCGTCATCAAAAAATGCGTTCCGATGATTGCATTTACCGATACTGTCGTTTTCCATCCAAGTTTCTCAAATAATACCACAATCAGGAATACATAAATACCATACGCCAGCCACTCATACCGGATATGCGTAAATATCATCCACGCCAGTACCACTGATACAAAAAATGTCAGCAGCCTGAGCATGGATAGTTTCAACGTTTCCCACTTCGTCGTTACCAGTGTCAGAAACGCAATACTTCCCGCAAAAGTTGCAAAATCCAGATTCAATACCCCCGCCGTATAGATTGCCGCACTGCTCCCTACTGCGATTTTCGCTGCCTGAAGTAATACTTTCCGTTCTCTCTTTTCCATACCGCTCCTTCCAATACCTCTCTTTTCCATATTGGTTCTGCCAATACCTCTTTTTTTCATATCCCCTTTTTCATACCTGTCTTTTCCATACCTCTTTTTTCATACCTGTCTTTTCCTCATATTTTATGTTTCTGCAAATTTTCTTATATTATTACTTCTAAATTATTTTAAGTTTCTATTCTGGCTCACTCTGAATATACATAAAACAGCCAGCGGTTATAACATCCATTCCGTTGCTTTTGGCAATAATACAGACAGAAGAGTAGTAACTGCTGAAAATGGTGTCTTATGAGGTCGGCCCGAACGGACAGCGGCATGATAACCTGTCTGCTCTTTTCACATTACGGTTGTCCCCCCTAAATGGATAACTGACTTGCAGAAACCGGGTGCCTATTCCGTAATGGCACGGACTTAAACATATATTTTGCGTCAACTCCCCGATATAATATATCCGTTTTTTTCCAAGACAGTATGTTTTCAAATCAAAAAATAAGGGGCTGTGAAAAAGCCCCAAATAGAAAAAAGGATTTTCATCTTACATAAGTAAGGTGAGAATC
>X357_Northern_Tamandua__coassemble_471_pt1 | contig 7940 bp, 9 predicted proteins | sample X357_Northern_Tamandua__metabat2_low_PE_004 | metagenome-assembled genome bin X357_Northern_Tamandua | reverse complement strand
TACAGGATTTGGATGAATATACGGATTGGATATGACAACAGGAGAAGAGTAAATTCTTTAGGTTAGAATCGATGATGGGGTAAACGAAAAAGCAGTTTTGGCATTCCAGTGAACTGCCCTTTCGTTTACACCATTTTCGACTTGATGTTAGAATTCTCCCCAGCATAGCTGGGGGATTAGGATTTTCATTTAATCGTCGAAGCTCATCCATCATCTCAGGCTCCTCAGAAATATTCAGAGCTACAAGATATCCCTCATGCGCCCAACTGGAGTTTGATACAGCCTGAAAATAACATTCCCTTAAATTGGCAGATTGACAGAGATCTTCATTTCAAAGGAATACAACTTATAGGGATTTACCCTTAAAATATCAAACAGCTTCAAGGTATTCTCTGTATATGACTCAAAAGAAAAATGGACTCCCACAATATCCGGATATTTTCCCGTTCCAGAACTCCTTTTGCCAAGTCTAAAAAACTATAATTCATCATTTGTCACCCCACTTCTAACAGCATCAACACTTCTGCTTCCTGCTCTTTCACGGTCTGAAATCCAAGACTTTTATACATTTCAAAGGCAAAATTTTCTCTGCTCACACTCAACGAAACATCTCCGTAGCCTTTCTTTCTCAGCAGATCGAGCATTTCCCTCATTAACTGCTTTCCAATTCCCTGATGCCTAAATTCTTTCTTAACGGAAATTGCCAATTCCGGAGTGTGTTCACTAACGTTTCCGTATCCTCTCTTTTCCCCTGACAATATCCGGCACCATACTGCTCCCAAAAGAACCCCTTTTGATTCTGCCACCAGACACAAATCATCCGGCTGTCCAAAGTTCTCTATGTACACTGACAATTCCGGCTGTCTGATAACCTCTCTGGGCGGAGCTTCCGTGCCTTCTGGTATATATATGGCATCATACAAAAAATACTCCAACAATGAATATTCCTCCGGACGGATATCTCGTATCTCCAATTCTTCTACTGTCAAAATCTCCTTTTGAATCTTTTTACTGAAGCTGTGCAATACCGTATCATAAGCATGGTCAATCATATTCAGCAGCTCGTCCTCCGGAAAATCCTTCAGATAAATGGTGTTCCAATACGGCTGCTGTACCGGAGGACAATGATATCCCCGAACTACCATACCCGGATAAATCTGACGATAAAACTGTCCAAAATCCGGCGTGCATTTTAAAGTAATCTTATAGTCATGTGAATTGGGATAAATCTGTGCAAATATCTTTTTATTCAGCCGATAGCAAATGGGGACGTCTCCAAAAGGACTGTCCTCATACGCTTTCCATTTGCCGAGGCAATAATTTTTTATTTCCTCTGTGTTCATTATTTATCACCGCCTCCCTGTTTTTATAAATTCCATCAGCATTTCTATATCTTCAAAATCATCATAATCTCCGGTAATTCCCTGTCTATGGTAAATAACCCCATTGCGTTCATTTCTTTCCAGACAATCTAACAGCATTTCTTCCCCATACCTTTTTGCAAATAACGTAAATGCATATGGCTGCATTTTCTCCTGACACTCACTGCACTCCGCATCATGAATAGAAATAATACCTCCACACTCCGGACAGGTAAATTTCTCTTTTTGCTTCTCCATAAATGTTTCCACTCCCCGTGTCTGTACCATATGGCTGTTTTCCACAAGACTTGCATGATATCTGGTATTGTAGCTCTTCTCCAGAGACCTTAACTGTCTGCAGGGATATTCCGGACATTCATAGCAGTAAGACAATTCTTTTTCTCTCACGCAATCTTTAATTTTACATTTCCGGCAATGCTTCGGCTTTCCTTCATCTCCCGGAATACAACCGGCACACGGTTTCTTGTGATAGCAATGCTTATAACACACCATGCAGTTCATTCCACATGGAGCAAACATCTCCGAACTAATTCCCTCCGTTGGCATCTTCATGGCTGTATCCCTCCTACATTTCTTTACTTTTTGCAGACTTCTTCCTCAGTTTTAAAGATATCCCCTTCTGATCGGATACCTCCTGAAGCAGCCCAGCCATATGAGAAGCCTTTTCTTTTACTGAAAGTCCCGTCTCATCTTCTTTTATCTGTTCCATCACTCTTTCTAAATCATCCAATTCCAAAAGGTTCACTGCAAGACAAAAGAACCCCCTCTCATCTCCCGCCCGAAATGTAACAACGGAAAGTTCCTCACCATTGTGAAAACAGCCTTTTACCCGTTCAACCAATTTTCTTCCAATTCCACACTTACGAAACTCCGGTCGTACTGCAAGAAAGGTAAGCACCTTTTCTTCATAAGAAAAACTGATCATTCCAGCCAGTTTCCCCTCTTCTTCCTCTAAAAATTACTCTCTGTTCCGAATTGCTGTCTCCAATGCATCCAAAAACTCTGCTTCCTGATACCCGGGAAAATCCCCTTTTACTTCTTCCATCATAGACAGTATCTGTCCGATGTCTTCTATTTCTACAAATCGTATCATTCGTGCTCCCTTTCCGGATACTCCTTATCCTTCCAATACCACCACTTTAATTTCTCGGCTTCATGTTCCTCATGCTCTGCGAAATACACTGCACCCCGAAAAACATAGAGCTGGCATCGGTCCTCCTGAAAGCCTTTATAAATACAATCCCTTTGATACAATTCTTCCGGATCTTTTCCTTTTAAATCTTCAATCCTCCGGATTCCGATATTCAGCAAATCCTCTTCTATATTTTTGCCTACTCCCGGAATCTTCTGCAAATCACAGATTATTTCTTTTCCCATCTTCGCTCCCCTTCTCCTAAAAAAGCATGGACAGCCGCCAGTCCATCAGCGTCCTGCCCATGCTTTTTGTATGTTTCGGTTTATTTCCTATCATCGCAATTTAAAAATTGTCCAATCACTTCTGCCGCCTGTTCTCCATTAGATGCAATGGCCGGGTGAAACCCTGATTCGAAAATGCAGATTTCTGCTCCGGTTATTCCTGCCATTGTTTCATATTCTGCCAGAAAATCCTTCCGCACCATTTCGTCCTCTTTGCTCCCTATCAGAAGCATGGGATTTCTTAACTGTTCCAGTGGTTTGCAAAATAACGGTCTTTTTTCCTTAGCACACCGAAGAAGCGCATCTGTATTCTTATCCACAACCTCTTCCCAGTCTTCTCCCTGACACCATTCGTAGAACCCTGCTGCCTGCTCATCCTTTTTTGCCGCACTTCGCTCTTTTACCAGATTGTCCGCAAAATCTTCTGCCAACGTCCTACCGTCAAAACTATCCGCAACAATCTTCTCAACTAAATCCGGACGCTCCAAAGCAGCATTGATTGCTACCCACGCTCCTCCGCTGGTTCCCACAAGATTTACCTTTCCATATTGTAAGTGCTCCAGCAAAGCAATGGTCTGCCTTGCCTCTTCCTGCCATAAATCTACTGGAAATTCCTCCACTCTGTCCGATTTCCCATTTCCCAGAAAATCAATCAGAATCACCTTGAAACTGTCCGTATATAACGACAAAAGAAGTTCAAACATTTTTGATGAAGCGGTATCACCATGAAGAAATACAACGGGCGTCCCCGAACCCTGCTCCGAATAATAGATTTTCTTTGACTGATAAATAAAATATGACATTTCATGCCTCCCAATCGAATTTTAATATGATTTTATCTTTATCCTGATCAGCAAGGCTTTCCAAACACATAAGCCCTGCTTAGTGTTTTAACATCCAAATCCCCATAAATTTCACCCTCCGCTCTGTATGATGATTTCAGTATAACACGGATGCGGACATATGCCATCTGTTTTTAAAGGGTTTTGCTAAATTATTTGCTTTTGCCAAAAAGTATGGGTTTTGCCAAAGTGTACAAATTCCCCTGCAAAACCCATAATAAACCACATATTAAACTCACACGGCGTTACCCCATCCCCACTTCCACGGTAACTTATCCATTTTAATTTTCGTAAAAACACAACTACATTTCTACCAAATAATCCCGCAAACCCGCATAGAATCAAGCTTTCCGCACGAGAAGCACGGCTGTTTCAACGTGGACACTCATCGGGAATTGATCTACAGCCCGTACTCTTCTCAACTCATACCCATTTTTGCACAGCACTTTCAAGTCCCGTGCCAGCGTTGCGGAATCACAGCTTACATACACGATGCGCCCCGGCTGCATTTCTGTCATTGTGCGGAGCAGGCTTTCCTCACACCCTTTCCTCGGTGGGTCCACCACAATCACATCTGCATGAGCATTTTCTCCTCCATGTGATTTTGCATAATCCGCATAATATCGGGGTAGGATATCTTCGGACTTTCCCGCGTAGAACTCTGCATTTTCGATGCCATTAATCTTTGCATTATTTTTTGCATCTTCGATGGCCTGCGGCACAATTTCCACACCATATACCTGTTTTGCCTTCTGTGCCAGAAAGAGGGAAATAGTGCCGATTCCGCAGTACAAATCCCATACCGTTTCTTCGCCTTTCAGTCCGGCATATTCCAGCGCAAGACTATATAGTTTTTCCGTCTGCACCGGGTTCACCTGATAGAAGGACAGCGGGGAAATCTGATATTTGACCTTACCAATATAATCAGTAATATACCCCTGCCCCCACAACGTCTCGTATGAGTCACCCATAATGACATTTGTGCGTTTTGTATTTGCACTTAAAGTAATACTTGTCATACCTTCTATTTTTACCAGCTCTTCAATCAGCACCTCTACATGAGGAATCCTCGTCCCGTTTACAACAAAACACACCATGATTTCTTTCGTTGTAAATCCATAACGAATCAGGACATGCCGGATAACGCCTTTCCCATTTTCCTCATTATAAGAAGGAATGTGGTATCTATCCATGAATGCCAGCACACACTCCAAAATCACTTTGTTCACCGGAACACCAAGTGCACAGTCCGTGTTCGCAATAATATCATGTGTCCGCCCAGCATAGAATCCGGTAATCGGATTTCCTGCTTTATCATTTCCAAACGGAAACTGCGCTTTATTCCGATAGTGGTACGGTTCCTCCATCCCTATAATCGGATCCATAATCTGATTAAGCAGTTCTGGCGGGAAACCGCCGATTCGCTCCAGATTTTCACGTACCTTATTTTCCTTAAACTGGAGCTGCCGCTCATAAGACATTTCCTGAATCTGACATCCCCCGCATCTGCGGGCAAAAGCACATTTCGGCTGTACCCGGTCCTTTGACGGTGTAATAATATTCATCAATCGCGCATAACCATAATTTTTCTTTGCTTTCATAACCTTCGCTTCGACTACATCGCCAATGACTGTATCTTTAATAAATAAGGTATAGCCATTTACTTTGCCTATACCTTCCCCATTCACTCCAATGTCTTCAATTGTCACAACCGCGGTATCATTTTTTCGCATAAATATGCCTCCTCTGCGATAATTGTCCAAAAAGGGACACCCCTGGCTTCAAAAGGGGACACCCTTTCCTTCAGTTGGGGACGTAGTAAAGTTTCACTTTACTACGTCCCCAACTGAAGTTTTTCTCAGGTTCGACTCAAACAACCGATTATATCCGAGCCAGTCTGTACCGGTTTTATCTTTAAATATCTCTTTTAATGTCTGCATTTTCGCATCTGCGTTATCTGCGAGATTCAGGGCAACGGCTTCTGCAAGTGCCGGTTTTTTCGGGGAACCGTATTCCAGTTCTCCATGATGCGCGATAATACAGTGTTTCCACTCATTTGCCAATTTCTCCGGAAAATCCGGGATGGTGCGGATTGCCTCACCAATCATTTCTACCCCAATGACGATATGACCGATTAACTGTCCTTCGTCGGTATAGTCGTTATCCGGAAAACCGGACAATTCTTTTGTCTTACCGATATCATGGCAAATGGCAGACGCGTACAGCAGATCCGGATTGATGATGTCGTATGCTCCTGCAAAATATTCGCACATCCGTGTGACACTTAACGTGTGTTCCAGCAGGCCGCCTGCAAATCCGTGGTGTACGGTTTTTGCCGCAGAATGTCCTTTGAATGATTTGATAAACGCTTTATCTTTTACAAAATAGTACTCTACCGCCTGACGTAAATATGGATTGGAAATTTTCCGAATATACCCGAGCAATTCTTCATACATCCCATCCACACTTCTTTCTGTGGTCGGCATATAGTCCGCCGGATTGTATTCCCCCTCGTCAGCTACGCGGAGCTGTTTGATATTCAACTGTAAGTTATTATTATATGTGATAACATCACCGACTACCTCGATAAAATCTTTTTCTTCGTAATCAGCAATCCCCTGTGAATTCGGATCCCATACCTTCCCATCCAGTGTCCCGGTCTTATCCTGCAAAATGAGATTGTCATATGGTTTGCCGTTTCTTGTCTCTGCGGAACGTTTCCCCTTACAGAGATAAATCCCCCGGATTGTCTCGCCTTCGTGTAACTCTTTAATATACTTCATCTTATTTTTCCTGTCTTTCTATTTTTCTTTGCTATTTACCAGCTATCTTTCGCATTTCTATGCGTCCTTGCCATTTACCTATTCCCTGCTTCCGACAGTTACATTAAACGTCACTTCCACGTATCCGCCGGTCCCGCGGCGCTGACCGCAAATCTTGATGGCATCCCCTGCCCTGCACTGCTCTACCGCTTTGGCATAAGAAGAGTTTCCGGTGACCTTGATACCGTCAATCTCCTGAATGACATCGCCGTTCTGAATCCCCGCCGCCATCGCCGGCGAGTCTGCCTCTACATTTGTCACATAGATACCGACCGGAATGCCTTGTTCCCCGGAAATATCTTCCGTTACAGGTGTCCCGTTGGCCCCGATATACGGTACACTCTCACCGTTCAGTAAAAGTTCCAGCACCGGTTTCAAATCTGAAATTGACAGTGCATTCGCTGTCGTGCTTTCCGTATCCTCCCAAATTTGAGCCCGGATCAGTCCAAGTACCTCTCCATCTAAATTGATAAGGATTCCGGTTCCCCCTTCCGTCAGGGGAATATCTGTAGCGATGACACCGCACATACTGTCGCTGAATAACGACTCGTAGGATTTGGAACTGATGATGCCATAGCTCAGTCCGTCGCCGTACCCGAACATATTTCCAAGGGCAATGACAACCTCCCCTTGTTTGCAGTTATTGGAATTTCCCAGTGTAGCTGTCTTGATAGCATTCTCGGTACTGTCTGCCACTGCTGTATGTTCAATTCCAAATACCGCCAGCCCACGGTTCTTATCCTGTTTTTTCAGGGCTGCGCCGTATTCTTTGTTATCTGCAAATGTCACGCTCCACTGCGATGCATCTTCACAGATAGCGCTGTCTGCAAGAACCAGCAGCTCCCTGCCGTTGTCCGCCACGATCACGCCCGCAGCACTTTGCATATTTTCCGCATTTGCCGCCCAGTCATCCTTCTTTACCGCCTGAACCGAAACAATGCTCTTATCCGCCTCTTTTGCAATATCATAAAGGCTGTCCATCATCTCTTCGTAATTCCCTGAATTCAGTTCTACCGCAGCGGCGGGCGCCTCTACCTGTTCCTCCGGCGCCTCTGCCTGTTCCTCGTCCTCATCAGCAGGAATCGTTACCTTTGTCTCGTCTCTGAAAAATGTATTCTCTGCCCACGGTTTGAGCGCAAAAAAACTACAGCAGGCAAAAAAACCAAAAATCAGCCCGTAAATGGAAATGCGGGCGAACTGCATCAGAATCTTTTCCCTGCTTATTGGTTTCGGCTTAATCGTCTCCTGAAGGAACGAGAATTTTTCCTCTTTTCCTCCGGACTTTCCTTCTGCCTTTTTTTTATCTTTCGAGCCATGCTCCGGCTTATCCTTTGGTTCTTGATCGTACGGCATAGGTTCCAGTCTCCTTTAGGTTATAGTATAACCGATTCGCTCCGATTGTTCAATATTTATCCTTTTCATATTTGTGTCAAGTAATCATTGGCAACTTTTTCTTTGTTTTTCTCTCAAATGTTTTT
>X357_Northern_Tamandua__coassemble_464_pt1 | contig 8323 bp, 7 predicted proteins | sample X357_Northern_Tamandua__metabat2_low_PE_004 | metagenome-assembled genome bin X357_Northern_Tamandua | reverse complement strand
CGCATAGATTTCTTCATCGCCTTCATATCTTTGCAGCTTGAACCATTTTTCAATTCCATAGTTCGCAATCATTATTGAATCAAGTTTGTCGGTCTTTGCCCCTCGGATGCTGTTGTCCTTCGCATATTTCTTCATTGCAAACGGATTGATAACAGATACGAAATATCCCTTATTATGAAAAAATATCAATATTGGCAAATGATAAATGCCCGTAGCCTCCATCACAATACGTATCTCTCCATCTAATTTCTGAAGCAGATTGTGAAAGGCTTCCAAATCCTTTTCTACATGTTGCATCTCAAAAGGGCGGCACACTATTTCTCCGTATGGCTTAAGTACACAGACGGTGCTTTTCCCTTTCGACACATCAATCCCTACACTTATCATCTTGAACCTCCCATAACTGTTATTCGTAATTGTTCCAGCCACACTTATTACCATCCAGTTTAGTTGGTTACGCGGGAGCGAATCCCTACCTGCTTAATCGAATGCTTATAATAAGAGGTTGGTTAACGGTTTTTGTGACGGATGTGGCAATCCAAAAAAGCCGACGTTAGACCAATTACTCCCCTTATTATAATAAAATAAGTGCAGATGTCAGAGTTAATTACTCTCTAACAACTACACTTTTATGGTACTAAATAGACGCTCATTTCTGAACGTCTACAACTTGAAAGGCTTGTCCTCTCACACATATTTAATTTTGATAGGTACAACAGTTGCCTTTCTTTAAGTAATATCGTTATCAGTCTTACTTGCGCAACTGTGTTCCTCCATGTCCCGCGTCCAGCATGATTGAATATGGCATAAAAGGACCTCTTACATTCACTTTCTATTTATAGTATGCAAAGGCAGAAAAAACGGAACGCCCTTAAGAAAAATAGGGTGTTCCGTAAAATAGTATACTTTGGAACGGAGACGGTGGGATTCGAACCCACGTGCCGCGTAAAGGCGGCAAAGCGATTTCGAGTCGCTCTCGTTATGGCCACTTCGATACGTCTCCATAATGTAAGGCGGATTCAGATAAAACGAACCGCCTTTTTTGCACAGGCTTTAGTGCGCGTTTTCCTCCCTGCCGGAGTTTTCATTGTCAGCCGGAGCTTCTTCGGAATCCTCATCGGCAGATTGCCGGACTTCCGGCAGGAAGATATGAACCAGCTCTACGCGGTTCTTGTCCAGTTTTTCTACTACCATACGGATTCCTTCTTCGGTTGTAATCTCATCGCCGACTTCCGGCAGACGGTCCAGATGCTCAATCATGAAACCGCCGAGGGAATCAAAGTCCTCCGACTCCAGCTCCAGATTTTTTTCATCCAGATTCAGGCGGTCGTTTAAATCATCCAGACTGACAGAACCTTCAATGATGTATTCATAGTCGTTAATCTGGCGGAAGAAGTCTTCCTCATTCTCGTCATATTCGTCATGAATCTCACCGACAATTTCCTCCAGAATATCCTCCAGAGTAATCAGTCCGGCAGTCTCGCCGTATTCATCGAGAACAATGGCAATGTTAAAGGATGCATCACGCATCTCGACAAGCAGCTCAGAGATATTTTTATATTCGTAAGTAAAATATGCCTCACGCAGGATATCACGCACATGGAAATGTTCCCGGTTCTCAAAGAGCAGCAGATCCTTCATGTTAATTGTTCCGACAACATTGTCGGTCGTGTCTTCATAAATCGGAAGTCTTGTATATTTGTCTTTCTTGAAAATCTCAATCAGCTCGTGATAACTGCTGTTGATGTCGGCGAATGTAACATGTACCCTGGGTACCATAACATCTTTTGCCTTTGCATCTCCAAGGTCAAATACATTATATATCATTTCTTTTTCTTCTGATTCGATGACGCCATCCTCGTGGCTCACATCAACGATTGTACGCAGCTCGTCCTCCGTCATGGCATTATTTGTCGTATTCGGGTCCACCCGGAATAAAAACAGCATTCCGCGGGAGAATAAATTGATAATGAAAATAAACGGTGTCATGATTGTCATGAATATCCGGATAACCCGGATGTAGGAGAGCGACATCTTCGTGGAACGAAGCGTTGCTATATTCTTTGGGGTAATCTCTCCGAATACAAGTATCGCAACCGTCAGTATGGCTGTTGCAATGCTGACCATATATCCACCGAAGTGATAAGCCAGTGTAGTTGCAATAGAGGAAGCCGAGAGGTTCACAATATTGTTCCCTATCAAGATTGCGCTCAGCATCTTGGATTTGGACTTGTGGTTCTCAATGATATCTAGTACCATTGCGGCACGTTCGTTGCCGTCATCCGCCAGAGAACGCATCTTAATCTTGTTGACCGTAGTCAGTGCTGTCTCCGCAGAAGAAAAAAATCCTGAAAGCAATAATAAAATAATCAATATAATAAATTGTATCGCGTCACCCGAGTCCAATGTTTCAATCAACTCCTTTAAAAACTTATTCCCGCGAGCAACGGGCTGTGCGGATATGTTTGTATATCCGTTTGGCGGCTGCAAGGGGCAGATACCACGCAGCTTGCCGCGCAATAGCAAATGTTATGCTCCGTCAGTTTTGCTGCGGGGTGTTAGACTTGTTAAATACGAGTACACGAATCTAATATACATCATTTGGAAAAGATTTGCAAGCTATTCGCATGAAAAAAGCGGGACTTCGCATGAAAACTGGGGGGCTTAAGTAATAGTTCGCCCGTACACAATCATAATACTGATTGAGTGCATCCTGCCCATAACCAAAGGCGATTCAAAATGGCAGGATGCGTAACAGTTCTGCCGGAAGGCTGAACTGTTATGGGATTTACGTGGAAAAGGGGGCGGAACGGTTGAATTTGACAGTATTTTATTGTATGATGTGAAAAGAATAAGAGAGGAATGGATGCGTTTATGAACTTATGCGATAAATTATGTGAAACTGTCACTGCGGAAAACGTGTTGACAGACGAGCCGATGGATAGACATACTACATTTCGTGTCGGAGGTCCGGCAGATTTTTTCGTGACTCCGGCAAATGAGGAACAGGTGCGGGATACCGTACTGCTTCTGAAGAAGGAGAATGTCCCATATTACGTCATGGGGAATGGGAGTAATCTGCTTGTCGGGGATAAAGGATTCCGCGGCGTCATCATTCAGATTGCAAAGAAAATGAATCAGATACGTGTGGATGGCGAGACAATTTACGCACAGTCCGGGGCACTGCTTTCGAGGGTGGCGGCGCAGGCGCTGGCAAATGGGCTGACAGGCTTTGAATTCGCCTCCGGGATTCCGGGGACGTTAGGCGGTGCGGTTATGATGAATGCCGGAGCTTACGGCGGAGAGATGAAACAGGTACTTGCGAATGCATGTGTACTGACGAAAGTCGGTGAGATTCGGGTGATTCCGGCGGATTTGATGGAGTTGGGGTATCGGACGAGTATATTTTCGAAAAATCAGGACATCGTTCTGAGTGCGGAGTTGAAACTGGAGCGCGGAAATGAAGAGAACATCCGCAATTATATGGAAGAATTAAAGGAAAAACGTGTGAGCAAGCAGCCGCTGGAATATCCAAGCGCGGGAAGTACATTCAAACGTCCGGAAGGATATTTTGCGGGAAAATTGATCCAGGATGCCGGGTTGAGGGGATTTCAGGTAGGCGGCGCGCAGGTATCGGAGAAACACTGCGGGTTTGTAATTAACAGGAATCAGGCGACAGCAGCCGATATTCTTTCATTGATGGAACAGGTTGCGGATAAGGTTGAGGCACAGTTCGGAGTCCGGCTGGAACCAGAAGTAAAGCGAATCGGGGAATGGTAGGGGTGATTGTATGAGACTGGTGATTGTGACCGGAATGTCAGGTGCAGGAAAGTCCAGTGCATTGAAGATGCTGGAGGATATGGGATATTTTTGCGTGGATAACCTGCCCATCCAGTTGATGCCGAAGTTCGCGGAGATACTGGCGACACCGAATTCGGAATTAAATGATGTGGCGTTGGGGATTGACGTGCGGAGCGGGCAGGCGCTGGGCGGTCTGGAAAAGCAGTTGAACCAGATGGATGCCGACGGAATTCATTATGAGATTCTGTTTCTGGATGCACAAGATGATGTCCTTGTAAAACGGTATAAAGAGACACGGCGTCAGCATCCGCTAGGCGGTGCAGGGCATATTGATGTCGGAATTGCCAAGGAGCGACAGAAAATTTCGTTCTTAAAAATGAAAGCCACTTATATACTGGATACAAGTAAGATGCTTACAAGGGAACTCAAACAGGAACTGGAGCAGATTTTTGTCGAGGGAAAAGATTTCAAAAATCTGTATGTAACGGTCATGTCATTTGGATTCAAGTATGGAATCCCACAGGATGCCGATCTTGTATTTGATGTCCGTTTTCTTCCGAATCCGTATTACATTGCCGAACTGAGGCCGAAGACGGGAAATGACCGGGAAGTACAGGAGTATGTGATGAACAGTGACCGCGCGGAAGAATTCATGGAAAAGTTCACTGATTTGATTGGATTCCTGCTTCCGAATTATATTCTGGAGGGGAAAAATCAATTGGTCATTGCGGTTGGATGCACCGGCGGCAAGCATCGTTCGGTAACGATTGCAAATGCACTGTATCACACGATGCAGCAAAATGAAAATTATGGAGTTCGCATCGAACACCGTGATATCGGGAAGGATGCGGTTACAAAGGCAAAATAGGAGAGAGAGATGTCATTTTCCGGAAATGTGAAAGAAGAACTTTCGAATCAGTGGAACAGCGCACGTCATTGTCAGATAGCGGAACTGGCGGCTTTGCTTGGATTATGTGCCTCAATTGTGATTAACAGCCGGGACGAGTACAGCGTAAAAGTGCATACAGAAAATAAAGCTGTTGCAAGAAAGGTCTTTACATTAATTAAAAAAACATTTAATATAGAGACTGATATCTCAATCAGAAGAAACATTCAGACACAGAGTGTATCGTATTCGGTAGTCGTAAAACACCATAATGATGCCTTGCGCATTCTTCAGGCGGTGAAGCTGATTGACGAGCAGAAGGATGGATTTGAGGAAATTCGGATTGTGAATCCGATTGTGATTCAGCAGACGTGCTGTAGGAGGGCGTTTATCAGAGGTGCATTTTTAGCGGCAGGCTCGATGAGCGACCCAAAGAAGGCCTACCACTTTGAGATTGTCTGTGCGGCTGAGACGATGGCGGAACAGATACAGGGCATGATATGCAGCTTTTCGATGGATGCAAAGATTGTTCAGAGAAAGAAGTCCTATGTTGTATATCTGAAAGAAGGTTCTCAGATTGTAGATATGCTGAATATTATGCAGGCGCATGTTTCGTTGATGGAACTGGAAAATGTCCGGATACTGAAAGAAATGCGCAATACGGTGAACCGTAAGGTAAACTGTGAGACAGCGAACCTGAACAAAACGGTATCGGCAGCAGTAAAGCAGATGGAAGACATTACATATCTGCGGGATACGATTGGTCTGGAAAAGCTGTCAGAAGGGCTTGAGGAAGTAGCACTTGCCCGGCTTTCTCATCCCGATGCATCATTAAAAGAGTTAGGGGCGCTCTTGTCACCACCGGTTGGAAAGTCCGGAGTAAACCACCGGCTTCGAAAACTGGGCGATTTAGCTGAAAAGGTCAGGCAAGAACAAGGAGGATTATTATGATTAAAACACCGGTTGTAGTAAGACATGAAAAGGGACTCGATGCGAGGCCAATCGCATTGTTAGTACAGGAGGCAAGCCAGTACGCGAGCAAAGTTTTCATTCAGGTTGACAATAAAAAGATTAATGCGAAAAGCATTATGGGTATGATGAGCCTGAATTTGTCAGATGGGGAAGAAGTAACCGTTCTGACAGAGGGAGAAGATGAAGAAAAAGCAGCAGAAGGAATTAAGACTTTCCTGGCAGACGTAAGATAGAATATTCCGAAAAAGAGGTTGTGGTTTTTCACAGCCTCTTTTATAATGTATATTACAATTCAGCCAGGAGCAGGGGCATTCCCCGCGCCGGCATAAGGAGAGACCGGACGGCAGCCGTCTGGAGCTACATGGCTGATATAGATATAACAAGGTATTTTTGATAGGAGAGATGCAGTTTGAAAAAAATGTTGTTTGTTTATAATCCGAACGCCGGAACCGGGATGCTGAAACCAAAGCTGTCGGATGTTTTGGATATTTTTGTGAAAGCGGGCTATGAGGTGACCGTGTATCCGACGCAGAAATATCATGATGCCCTTGCAAAGACGCTGTCCTATACGACGGAGTATGATATCGTTGTGTGCAGCGGGGGAGACGGGACATTGGACGAGGTGGTAACCGGAATGTCACAGCGCGAGAAGAAGGTGCCGGTTGGCTATATCCCGGCGGGAACGACGAATGATTTTGCAAGCAGCCTGCATATATCAAAGAATATGCTGGAGGCTGCGGATACAGCGGCGAACGGAGTGCCATTCCCCTGTGATGTTGGCAGATTCAACGACGATTACTTTGTCTATATTGCTGCTTTCGGATTATTTACGGATGTATCTTATGAGACAAAACAAAGCATGAAGAATGTACTGGGACATCTTGCATATGTGTTGGAAGGGACAAAGCGGATTTTTAATATTCCGTCCTATCACATTAAAGTGACACATGACGGCGGCGTGATTGAAGATGATTTTGTCTATGGGATGGTGACAAACTCCCGCTCTGTCGGAGGGTTCCGAAGTATTATCGGGCGCAATGTCGCATTTGACGATGGTGTGTTCGAAGTGACGCTGATTAAGACGCCGGTGAATCCGATGGAGCTGAATGAGATTGTGGCATCCCTTGTGATTAAGCAGATTGACTCCAAGCATATGTACTCGTTCCGCTCGGGCCATATCCGGTTTGAGTCGGATGAGGAGATCCCGTGGACGCTGGACGGGGAATTCGGAGGCATACATGATGAAGTCGATGTCCAGAATATAAAACAGGGACTGGAAATTATGGTACAGCCCAGTTCGCTTGGGCATCTGGAGCGGAAAAAAGAGCTGGTCCGAAAGGAAGAAGAGAAAGAAGCGTTGTGACAGGGACTGGAAAGTATTTTAAAGATTTTAAAGTTTTACGTTTTTATAGTTTTAAAAGCGTTTTTAAAGTTTTGGCAAGTTTTTGAAAAAAATGCTTGCATTATGTAAAAACATATGGTAAAGTATATCTTGCTTGCGGGAAATAAACAGGCAGGCAAGAAAATATGGCTCCCTGGTCAAGCGGTCAAGACGCTAGCCTCTCACGCTGGAATCAGGGGTTCGATTCCCCTGGGAGTCATTACAGTAATTTGCTGGATACCTTAAAAAAGGCGTCCAGCGTTTTTTTATTATGTTTGCCCAGCATGGGCACCTTAACTGGGGAGGTCTCACAGCGGTTTCATTATCTTTGGCCCTTTTTTAATTTAAAAGATAGATAGAAAAGTTTAAGTAGCCCGCGAAGGTTACCCATAACAGATACGGGAGCATCAGATACCCGGCCGGCTTTGATATTTGATGGAATAGAATGGCTGTTTTGAGAATCAGCAGCCACAACAGTATAAGCCAGATAAACGCAAACAGATATAGCCCCAGATTAAAAAAGATAATGGACCAGAAAAAATTAAATGCAAGCTGAATGCCGTATACAGTCAGAGCAGAAGCATTTGGCTTTCCGGACGTAAGCACCAGATACGATGCAATTCCCATAAGGATATACAGGATGGTCCAAACCACCGGGAACAGCCAGCCCGGCGGAGCCAGCACCGGTTTGTTAATTGATTCAAAGGTTTCCATGTTGTTTTGTGTTAGAAGCGCAGATAAACTGCCGGCTGCAAGAGGTATGGCAAGACAGGTAATCAGGTTTTTCCATTGGTTCTTCAAAAAAATCACCCCCTACTACAGCTATGATTTAATCCCCATTTTTATTCTATCTTTTTGAAAAACAATAGAACTTCTATCACTATAGATGAAGTAGTTAGGAACTGAAGTTTGAGACGCATCCTAAGGATAGATGGTTGATATTAAAGTACAGATTTTCTGTTTGTACTGAATCCTTTTGTTGGAGGAAATGCAGAAATTACAGATTCAAAAGCCGTTTATTGCAGTGGGTATGGTAATTTTCAAACACGCTGTGGGAACAGAAAGGAAATAAGGAGGCGGGGGACAGACGGGACTAGCGGTTACTGTTATTGTTTTTTGCTTTGCCTTAAAGTATTTCCACGGAGGCTATGCGCTGACGGCAAGTCTTGCAGAGGTAGCAAAGACGCATAGAAATGCGAAGCCAATACCCGATTTTCTATTGACATTAAATCCTGTTTTTGACACCTAAATGACGATAAAAGTCCCACAACACCAGTAAATAT
>X357_Northern_Tamandua__coassemble_457_pt1 | contig 8755 bp, 10 predicted proteins | sample X357_Northern_Tamandua__metabat2_low_PE_004 | metagenome-assembled genome bin X357_Northern_Tamandua | reverse complement strand
ATCCTCTCACAGGCATTTTGTCAACGTTATGTCGTTTCCTTAATGCTGCCGGAATCAATAGCCACCATCTGTAACCAGAATGGTCTCTTCTTCGGATACCGGCTGTTTATCCAGATAGTCCCGTCCGGTTCCTTATCAGTCTGTTCCTCGATCACTCTTATTAACAGTTGGTACTCACTTGATTCATCGTAGCGGCTTCCGCAGGCTGTGATGATCCGTGCAGCATCCTTTAGTACCTGTGTGATTTTACTCTCAGTATCTTCACTCCATCCATTCGACGCATTCCGGTATTTATTTTCATCATTTTCGCCATCTCAGACGACAGACCAACAATACACTGATGAATCAGATCAATTCCGGTGCGTTCTTCATAGGTATTGCATCTGGCACGAAATCTTCCCAAAGTACGGTCATTTAAAGGCTGTTCCTCAAAGCTTGTTGTATGGAGTGCGTACTGGTACCGGATATCAAACGGAAGTGTTTCAACAATTTCTTCATCGGTAAGTTGAAAAATCTCCTTGATGATTAAGGCACCAATGATAACATTCACCGGTGTTTACAAGGTAATGTATTAAATTTTCAAGGTACTTATAGTGTTCATTTGTCGGGCAACTCATTTCATGATGCTGGGGTCAAAAGGTATTTTGCCCCTTGATGCTGTGGTCTGTGTTCTAAATAGTTACAATTTCTGAAAACAACAACCATAGTTTACTATATTTTGCGGAAAAAGAAAAGAGATGGAAACCGGATTCTCAATCAGAAAACCGTCCTCTGTTTCCAGAGGACGGCTGCAAAAAGGAGAAACTTATTTTTCAAACTTACTCTTTACATTCAAAGTCGAGTGGGCTTTCAATCAAAGTCGCAACTTGGAATTGATGTCTGTGCCCATCTTCCACATCAGTAAATGCCTTTAAAAAGTGCACATGCTTTCCTCCGCCAACATCGATTGCCAGAGAAGATTTTCCACAGAACTCATGGAAGTGTCCATCGGCAAAGTCGGTTCTGAACTTGACTTCATGCACATGGGAATTTCCCATGCGGATAGCCTCGCCGGATACAGTGGCAAAACGGTGGTTATGGCATTCACAGTCCTCCCTCACAACAGCGGTACTTCCAAGAACTTCATGAACGTGACGCTGACGACCGTCACTATAATTGTTATTCATAGTCTGAGTGTTCATAATGAAACCTCCCAAAATTTAACTGGTTCGATATCATATTATGTAGGAATGTGGGAAAAGTGATAGAAAAAGCAAAAATACTCCCATCCAGAGAGACAGGCATGCATCAAATACCTGTCCCTCTGAATGAGAGCATCTTCTGATTATCTTATTTGATTAGCATCCAAAACAATTGCGAATGAACGCAAGCAGATCGTTACAGTTAAATGTAAAACACATAAGTATTCCTCCTTAAGTAAAATATTTATCTCGCGGGATAATAGAATTGTAACAATATTGTAACAATTATGCAATAGGAGAAGATTGGAAATACGATGCGAAACAGATGAAAATAGGAGATGGAACGTATAGAAACAGAGGGATGGAGCAGATAGAAAAAGGGGATGGAACAGATTGTTGAAAGACAGGGAACGGCTTACTTTGCCGCTCCCCGTCAAAAAAGAAATTATTCGCCTCCGGGACCGTCCCGTCTTGGAACTTCATCCGGAATCACATTGGTGGCATTGGTTTTCTTCGGAAGGTCGATTTCCGGAATATTGTCATCGTCGTAAGCATTTTTCGAATGATTCGGATTCACCGGCGGCAGAGTTGTTTTTTGTTTGTCCATGTGCATGCACTCCTTTCGGGAATAGTATGTGCAGGAATAGAGCAATTTATTAAATATTAAGATGTTGCACATTTATTTCCGCGGGATTCATAAAGATTCCGATGCTAAGCGGATGATAGGTAAATATGAAAAAGCAGACTGCAACAGCTAACACAAGCAGCATTAATAAAGTCGTATAAGAAGATAGTTTGCAGGATAAGGTAAATCTGTAAATTGCATAAAATGCCAACAGTACACTTGCAGCAAAGGCAGCAATATCAAGAATCAGAAAGTTACGTCCTAAAATGCCTGAGTAAGTATAAAAAATTACAGGTATTAAACATGTGCTGAGCAAAATGCTAAAGAGTAAAGCTGAAGTGACGCACGGATAGTCCTCCTTGACTTTTCCGTTCATGTAAAGTGAGTAGAACAGCATAGGGAAAAAGCATAGTTTCATGTGCTCCCATGTAGATTCATTCACAGGAAAGAAAAATCCCAAAAAGTAGTTTTCCCCTGACCATTCATACACAAAGTGTGAAATTGCCCCAACAATTAAAACAAAAATAATTCCCTTGATAATATAAGATTTTAATTTATTCATAACAGTATTATATGGGACTGAGGAGAGAAATATGCAGAGGGAAGCCCTCTGAAGCATAAAATTCTTCATTCGCCGCATAATATTCCGGAGGTGACTTATATGGATAAGAAACAGCAGGAGCAGCAGAACAGGCAGAAGAGCCTGAACAAATTCAACAGCGTAACAGAGAAGGTAAAACCAGAGAATCAGAACCAGACGCACAATGTCCGGTCCGAGGCGGTGGAACCGAAGAACAGGCAAGTATAGGGGGCGGTTTTATTTATTGCAGCTTGCATATTTCCGCAGAGGGAACCAGAGGTTTCCGGACATTATGTCGGTTATGGTGTCGGAACATATGCCTTATGAACAGACAAAAACTGCCGGAAAATTGGAGCGGAAAAGAAAATCAAGAAAAAACGGGGCTGCTGAAACAGCCCCGTCAATATCATTACCAAGACCGACGGCAGTTCCGGTCACATCTGTCCCGGCGGTCATCGCGGTCACATCTGTCCCGGCGGTCATCGCGGTCACATCTGTCCCTACGGTCATCGCGGTCACATCTATCCCTACGGTCATCGCGGTCGCGCCTATCCCAACGATCCCGGTCGTGGCAAGGATTGCAGTCGCGTCTGCGGTTATTTTCCCAAGATGAATTATTAAAATTATCAGTCATATCTAATATCCTTTTTTATTTAAGATATGCGGGATGTAAGAAAGAGTGAGAATCAGAACTAAAACAATACGCAGCGGAGATATGCAAAAATACCGAAAGGCCATCAATCCGCTTTCCGGTATTTTTCTTCGTATTTCAATGTGTCCCAGCTATTTACAAGCCGGTATTTATCGCTAATCTTGAAAAATGGACCTGGCGGGAATCGAACCCGCGTCCAAAAACCCCTCCCATGTACTTCTACTATCATAGTCAGTTCTTTTTCATTTCCTCTGCCGCACGGGAACTAACACCCTTGCGGTTTCAGTAGCTTCATAATACGCCTACAGGCTCAAAGCTTTGCCGGTATCGTTTCCCGCATAGTCGGTGCCAGACTCCCGAAGTGCGGGTGCTTCGGGGCTGACATGCAGCAATTAGGCTGCAGCTAATTCGAAATTATCGTTAGCGTTTAAATTTAAGTTTGCGATTTGACGCATCTGCCTGCGGATAGCTTCTCCATCTTCAGAATCCCTGTCGAAACCAGTACAAGCCCTGATATAGAGTGCAAACTTTTTGTTGCACTCCTATTTTAAAGAAAGAGCGGAGGAAAGTCAAGGCAGAAGAAGATTTTCCTTAAAATTTTATAATTCTTTATATAGATTTAAACTTTCTGATTTATGATAGACAACATGTGATTGTTGACTTACATAATCCGTGATAAAATAAAAATGTCGTAACTGTTCGGGGTCATCTCAAAATCCTACGGATTTTGGGATGTGGCGTATCCGCCATATGCATCTGCACCGGTTTATGCTTATGTATGCAAGCATCCAACGCATAAAACCGTTGCAGATGCGCATGGCTCTGAACAGTTACAAATTGTCGATTAAAAGAATCAGAAAGGGGTTAGTTACAATGCCAACAACATATGCACATTACAAATTTGGAAAAGATGTTATGAGTGCGCTACCAAGACCGCTCCAGCAATCCATTGATGGAAACCGTGAGCTGTTTGATATCGGACTGCATGGTCCGGACATTTTCTTTTATTACAGAATTTTTAATAAAAATCATGTAAACGAGACTGGGTACAGGATGCATGACGAGTTTGCGGATATATTTTTTAAACATGCGGCTGAGGTAATCGCGTGTGCAGAAGATAAGAGCGCGGCACGTGCATATATCTATGGGTTTATCTGTCATTTTGCACTGGACAGCGAATGCCATAAGTATGTAGAAAAAATGATTCAGGTCAGTGGGATTTCACATTCTGAAATCGAGATGGAGTTTGACAGGAAATTATTAACGGAAGATTTTATCAATCCGGTTACTTATCTTGCAACAAAGCATATTCATCCGACGGAAAAGAATGCAGAAGTAATTGCACAATTCTTTGATGGGATTTCTGCGGAGGAAACAAAAAAGTCGCTTTCATATATGATTTTGTGTCATAAGCTGCTGCTTGCGCCGAAACAGGCGAAACGTAAAACCTTGTTTTGCGGATTGAAACTGATTGGGCAGTATGAGTCTATACATGGAATGATTATGAGTGAAACCCCGAATCCGGCGTGTGAAGAATATAGTGAATTGTTGAAAAAGCTTTATGCAGGGGCGGTCCCGCTGGCAGCAGGGCTGATTCTCCAATATCAGAAGGTGTTGTTTCAGGAAGCAGAGCTGCCAGGGCGGTTTCATGAAACATTCGGAGCGGGGGAAAACTGGGAAGAGTTGAGGCTGTAAGAAACAAAAATACAATATGAACAGAAAATCCATATTGCGGTATTGGAATGTTCAAGAACAAAAAAGAGGAGATTTCGAGATGAAATTAAAAATGACTTCCTTAGAAAAGAAATGGGTACTATATGATGTGGGAAATTCTGCATTTACGATGATGGTTTCAACAATCTTTCCAATCTATTTTAACTATCTTGCGGGAAATGCAGGAGTATCCAACTCGGATTACCTTGCGTTTTGGGGATATGCGGCGTCTATTTGTACATTTTTAGTTGCAATTTTAGGACCGACGCTTGGTTCGATTGCCGACATGAAAAACTTTAAAAAGAAAATTTTTACCGTATTTCTGATTGTCGGTGTAGCAGGCTGCATTATACTTGGATTCCTTTCCTCGTGGATATGGTTCCTCGGCGTGTTCATTCTCGCGAAGACCGGATATTCTGCCAGCCTTGTATTCTATGATGCGATGCTGACAGACGTTACAGAGCCGGAACGGATGGATACGGTCTCTTCACAGGGATATGCATGGGGTTACATCGGAAGCTGTATTCCGTTCATTGCAAGTCTGGTCATTGTGTTGTGCGGAGATAAAATTGGGCTGAGTATGCAGGCTTCCATGGTCATTGCATTTATCATAACCGCAATATGGTGGCTGCTGTCCGCCGTTCCGCTTTTGATATCTTTTGAGCAGAAACATTACGTTGAGATAAAAGGAAATGTCGTAAAAACCAGTTTTGTCCGCCTGGGACATACATTTCAGGAAATCTGGAGGGAAAAACATATCTTTTTGTTTATGGTTGCTTTTTTCTTCTATATAGACGGCGTTTATACAATTATTGACATGGCGACAGCATACGGACAGGCGCTTGGACTTGACAGTACCGGACTTCTTCTGGCGCTGCTCGTGACACAGCTTGTTGCTTTTCCGTCGGTGCTTGTCCTGAATGTGATAGCGGAGAAAATTAAACCGACAGTTGTAATTACAATCTGTATTCTTGGTTACCTGTTTATTTCAATTTTTGCATATGGGTTGAATTCACAGTTGGAGTTCTGGATTCTGGCTGTATTGGTTGGTATGTTTCAGGGAACGATTCAGGCATTATCCCGTTCGTATTTTGGAAAAATCATCCCGGCTGAGAAATCAGGCGAATATTTCGGATTGTATGATATATGTGGAAAAGGCGCTGCGATTTTAGGAACGGTTCTTGTCTCTGTGATTACGCAGGTGACCGGAAAAATGAATGTTGGTGTGAGTGCAATTTCAGTTTTGTTCATTATAGGCTTGATTTGTTTTAGAAAAGCTGTAAAATTAAATGAAGAGAGACAGTCAAATGAATGATTCTCTCTTTAGCAATGTGCCGGATTCTGTCCGGAAATATTTTCGGATTGAATCAACGGCGTTTGAATAAAGGAGGAAACAGCTATGGCAGTAATAAAATTGACAACAGAAAATTTTGAGCAGGAAGTATTACAGTCTGATAAGCCGGTATTGGTAGATTTTTATGCAGACTGGTGTGGACCGTGCAAGATGATGGCACCGGTAGTTGAGGAAATTTCAGAAGAAGTTACCGATGCAAAAGTTGGAAAACTAAATATTGATGAAAATATAGAAATCGCGCAGAAATATGGCGTAATGAGCATCCCAACATTTATGGTCTTCAAAAATGGTGAAATTACAGCAAAAGATTTAGGGGCAAAACCCAAAGCTGCAGTTTTGGCAATGTTGGTATAAGCCACACCTAATAACCTTGCGTTCCACATACCTGAATTTCCATCTGCTGCGTTGACATCAATCGACGTAGCCACCGCTGCGTCTCATTCTGTCGCCTCGCAGATTGGCAATTCATTCTATGCGAAACAGAAAGGCATTTAATGTGGCTTATAGAAGAAAAATAGGAATTATATTCTGAAAAATTTATTCCCGCGGGCAACGAGCCGAGTAGCCATGCTTGCATGGATATTTGGCAGCTGCCGTGAGGGGGAGTGCCTGTGGCACTCGATTAGCGCCGACCGAAGCGGAGCGCAGACAAAATCCCCCGTCTCTTGGGGCGTGGTAAATTTGATGCCCCGTTGCTTGCAGCGGGGGCTTTGACTTGTGAAAAAAATCTCGAAAAAGCTGCATTTATATGTTATTATGTAAATGCAGCTTTTTTTCTTTGCGGGAAACTATATTCACAGCAGAGAAAATTCCTGTAGAGTGATAATGCTTGGAAATAGATAATAATAGAAAAGGAGAGAACATATGGGAGGCTTTTTTGGCGTAGCATCAAAGAATGATTGCGTACTAGAACTTTTTTATGGGGTAGATTATCATTCACATCTAGGAACGAGACGTGGAGGTATGGCAACATATGGAAAAGACGGGTTCAATCGTGCGATTCACAATATTGAGAATTCACCGTTCCGTACCAAATTTGACCGTGATGTAAGTGAGATGAAAGGAAATCTGGGAATTGGATGTATTTCTGATTTTGAACCGCAGCCGCTGCTGATTCAGTCAAAATTGGGAAGCTTTGCAATTACAACAGTTGGAAAAGTAAATAATTATGAGAAACTGTTAGGAGAGTTGTACAATAGTGCACATTCACATTTTCAGGAAATGACAAATGGTCAGATTAATATGACAGAATTAATGGCAGCGCTGATTTGTGAGAAAGATTCCCTTCTGGAAGGAATTCGGTATGTGCAGGAAATTGTGGATGGTTCTATGACTTTGTTGTTGATGACAAAAGATGGAATCTACGCAGCAAGAGACCATTATGGAAGAACACCACTTGTAATTGGCCACAAGGATGGAGCTTATTGTGTTTCGTTCGAAAGCCACGCATATATTAATCTTGGATATGCTGATTATAAGGAGCTTGGACCATCTGAGATTGCATATATTACGCCGGAAGGCGTGGAGACGCTAAGCTCCCCGAGAGAGGAGATGAAGATTTGTTCATTTTTATGGGTATACTATGGATATCCGACTTCCTCCTACGAGGGAATTAATGTGGAAGAAATGCGATATAAGTGTGGAAGTATGCTGGCGAAGAGAGACGGGGATTCTGTACATCCGGATATCGTTGCGGGCGTGCCGGATTCCGGAATTGCTCATGCAATCGGTTATGCGAATGAGTCCGGAATTCCGTATGCAAGACCGTTTATCAAATATACACCAACGTGGCCGCGTTCCTTCATGCCGACCGACCAGAGCCAGAGAAATCTGATTGCCAGAATGAAATTGATTCCGGTTCACGCATTGATTGAAAATAAGAAGTTATTACTGATTGATGATTCTATTGTGCGCGGAACTCAGCTCCGGGAAACAACGGAATTCCTGTATCAGAGTGGGGCAAAAGAAGTGCATGTCCGTCCGGCATGCCCGCCGCTTTTGTATGGATGTAAATATTTGAATTTCTCACGGTCCAAATCAGAGATGGATTTGATTACCAGACAGGTAATTCAGGAGAGAGAGGGCGAGAATTGTCCGAAAGAGGTGCTGGAGGAATACGCAAATCCTTGCAGTTGTAAATATGCACAGATGATTGAAGATATCAGAAAGCGACAGAACTTTACGACACTTCGCTATCACAGACTGGATGACCTGCTTGCGTCGATAGGGCTTGAGCCGTGCAAAGTTTGTACATATTGCTTTGATGGAAAGGAATAAAGGAATGATTTAATGTATTGGCAATTGTAAAATGACTCGTATGCGCTTTTGCCTATCGCAGTCGGTAACAATACATTGCATTCTTATTTCTGTCTTGCTTGCCGCACAAAGCCGGGAGGTCATATTGTATTATGTGCGGATGTGCGGATTCACAGAGTGGTTTCGAGAATCCGTGCATAAGTAACAGTTCAGCCTTCCGGCATAATTGTTACGCATCCTGCCCATTGCCCATGGCGATGGGCAGGATGCATTCAAGTCAGAATGTGTATAATACAATATGACCTTCCGGTGGTTGTTAGTACACGAGAGAGTCCGTCAGAAAGCCAAGTATATCAAAATAGCTGCGTCTGAAAATCGGATGAAAACATCGAAA
>X357_Northern_Tamandua__coassemble_456_pt1 | contig 8807 bp, 10 predicted proteins | sample X357_Northern_Tamandua__metabat2_low_PE_004 | metagenome-assembled genome bin X357_Northern_Tamandua | reverse complement strand
GGGGGGCATTGGGAGCCCCGGCCTTTTTCTATAATTATGGCTGTCTGTCATGGCATTTTTTTGAGCGGAGGGATTTTATTGAGAGATACAACACCAATTTATTTTCATTCTGCCGCCTATGCACATGAGCATGGGGAGCTGGATCAGTACCGCGCTTCCCACAAAGCAAACATTTCGTGTAAGGAGGCAATCGAACAGGCCATTGCGGATAACTACCGGGATAACCGTTTAGGCTCCGCATGTGTGCAGCAGGTCTTACAGCAATTTGATTCTGGCCGGATTTTCTATGTCCTTGCCAACACGGTTCGACAGAAAGAACATGACGGGCGAATTTCCCGTGATAACAAAGCCTGGGCGCAGACAATCCCGGTCTGTGAGGATAAGGACGGTTTCGGATATGACAGGAATGTTTACTTTGTTGTAGACCGCAGCCATACAGGACTAATGGATTTATTCCTTACCCAAATCAGAGACATTGCAAAGGAGGATTTCAAGATGAATCAAGAGTTTATGAGCCGTAACCAAGTGGAGTTTATACGTCAGACCTACCCACCGAATACCCGGATTTTGTTGCAGTATATGGACGACCCCTATGCCCCGGTACCCGCTGGCACCCGCGGAACTGTCAAGTATGTGGATGACATAGGCCAGATTGGGGTTGCCTGGGACAATGGACGCAGCCTTTCACTGATTCCCGGTATGGATACATATCGGAAACTGACCCAACAGGAGCTTACTCAGGAACAAGGTGAAAAGCCTTCCATACATGACAGTCTGGGCAAACATGCCGGGCAGCAGGCGGCGCACAGTGATAAACCGAAAATGAAAAAAGAACAGGCACGATAACAGAGCCGGTTTTACAGTAAGGGGGTGATGGGATGGCAACCACACGGCTGATGCCGCTGCATGTTGGAAAAGGACGGGATGTTTCCACGGCGATTGCGGATATTATTGACTATGTGGAGAATCCGCAGAAAACAGATTTTGGGAAATTCATCTATGGTTATGAGTGCGATACCCGGATTGCCGATGCAGAGTTCCTTCTGTCGAAAAGACAGTATGCGAACCTGACCGGACGTAACCGGGGCACGGATGATGTGATTGCCTACCATCTCCGGCAGGCGTTCAAGCCCGGCGAGGTCACGCCGGAAGAAGCGAACCAGATCGGGCGGGAGCTGGCATTGAAGCTGACGAAGGGAAACCATGCTTTTGTTGTCTGCACCCATGTGGATAAACACCATGTCCATAACCACATCATCATAAATTCTACCACGCTGGACTGTCAGAAAAAATTCCGCAACTTCTGGGGCTCCACCTGGGCGATTCGACGCATGAATGACAAGCTCTGCCTGGAGCATGGGCTTTCTATTGTAGAAAATCCGAAGCCCAGCCGCGACCACTACGGCACATGGATGGGAAGTCAGAAACAGCCCTCCCACCAGGAGCAACTACGATGGGCGATTGACGCTGCCCTGGAAGAAAAGCCGAAGGACTTTGAAGAACTTTTGAAGAAGCTGGAGGCAGCCGGGATTGAAGTCAACCGGAAACGGAAGTACCTCCGTTTCCGCCTGTCACCGGAAGATCGATATACCCGATGTGACACGCTAAAGGGCGACTATACCGAGCAGGCTATCAAAGAACGGATCACTGGCACCCGGACGGTGAAGCCGCGTCGCACCTCTTACCAAAAGCCGGTTTCCAAAGTCGGTCTGCTGGTGGACATTGAGGCGGCGATCCGTTCCGGCAAGGGTCCGGGGTATGAACGCTGGGCGAAGGTTTTTAACTTAAAACAGCTTTCCCAGGCGGTGATCTGGCTCAAAGAGCATGGCGATATGAGTTATGAGGATTTGCAGAAAAAATCAGACGCCGCTACCGCCAGCTTCAATGCGTTGTCGGTACAGATCAAGGAACTGGAATCACAGATGGTCGCCAACGGGGAGCTGCAGAAACAGATCGTAAATTATGCCAAGACGCGGGCGGTCTATGTGGAATACCGGAAAGCCGGGTACAGCAAAAGATTCCGGGTAGCGCATGAAACGGAAATCCTGCTGCATCAGGCGGCGAAGAAACACTTTGACGAGCTGGGGATCACAAAGCTGCCCTCCGTCAAATCTCTGCGGGAGGAATATGCCGGACTTCTGGAACAGAAACGGAAAACCTATTCTTCTTACAAACAGGCCAGAGCTGATATGAAAGAACTCTATAATGTCCGGGAAAATGTAAAGTATTTGCTGGACGAGCCTATAGCAGAACGAAGCCAGGATAGAGAACGAAAATAATAGCAGAAAATCTGCTATTGACAAAAAGTTTTTTCTATGCTATCCTTTATACAGACCAACGGTTTGTATGGAGGTGGAACATGGCAAGAAACAAGTACCCAGAGGAAACGGTGAAACTCATTGTGGAAGTTGCCACCCGATTATTCACAGAAAAAGGTTATGACGCAACTTCATTGCAGGACATTATCAATGAAACGAAGCTTTCCAAAGGCGCAATCTATCATCATTTTGCATCAAAGGAAGAAATATTTGAAGCGATAATCAGCCGTATTGGGGAAGAAAATACGATAGAACTTGCAAAGGTAAGAGATAATAATTCTTTGAATGGACTTGAAAAATTAAGGTGTATTTTCAAAGCAGCACTGTTTAATTCTAATCAAAGTCTAATGTTGACCGTTACGCCTTGCTTGTTAGACAATCCCCGTTTTTTGGCAATGCAAATCAAACAGCTTTATCAAATCGTCGCTCCAAAGTTCATTCAGCCGATTTTGCAACAGGGAATAGAGGACGGAACAATTCAAACCGATAATCCTCGCGAATTAGCAGAAGCGATTATGGTTTTGTCAAATGTGTGGCTTAATCCACTTGTCAATTTAGCTGATGAGGATAGTATGCGTAACCGCTGCACTACCTTTAACGAATTGTTGCGTGGTATGGGTATTTTTGCATTGTTAGATGATGAAATGATAGACGGCTACATCAACTTTTGTAGACATAACAAAGCATAAAATAAACTGCTCCAAAGAGAGCAGCTTATTTTAACAATATCACAAACCGACGGTTGGTTTATTGTTCGAGAGGAGGACTATTTTATGAAACAGAACACGAAACTTTTTCGGCGGGATTTTGCGTTGGTCGTTATAGGGCAAATCATTTCTTTATTTGGTAACGCAATACTTCGTTTTGCTTTGCCGCTTTATCTGCTAAAGGAAACTGGCTCTGAAACGCTTTTTGGTATTGTTACCGCCTGTTCCTTTGCCCCTATGGTTATCTTGTCAATGGTCGGCGGTGTGTTGGCAGACCGTATCAATAAACGAAATATCATGGTGGTATTGGATTTTTGCACAGCAATACTGATTGCCATTTTCTATTTTTCATTAGGAAATGTGCCGACAATCCCTCTGTTTATTGTTGTTTTAATGCTACTGTATGGAATTTCCGGCACTTACCAACCGGCAGTACAGGCGAGTATTCCGCTACTTGTAACTGCGGATAAACTTATGACAGGTAATGCCGTAATCAATCAAGTAAATACATTATCCGGCTTGTTAGGTCCTGTTCTTGGCGGCATTATATTTGGGCTATGGGGTATTTATCCGATTTTGATTTTGAGCATTGTATGTTTTACCGTATCTGCTGTTATGGAAATTTTTATCCATATTCCGCACGAAAAACGTCCGAGAAAAAATAGCGTACTTACAGTAGCAAAGGAAGATTTGAAAGAAAGCTATCAATTTGTAAAGACCGAAAAGCCTATTCTTTTTTCAGTGGTATTTTTGGTGTCTATTTTCAACTTGGTATTGAGCGCGGTTATAATTGTAGGAACGCCTATTTTGATAACACAAGTTCTTAAAATGTCTGATACTATGTACGGCTTTTCACAAGGCGCGCTTGCATTAGGCGGCTTATGCGGCGGCTTTTTAACGGCGATAGTTTCAGAAAAGTTAAAATTGCAAAAATCATATCTGCTGCTTTTGACTTGTTCTGCATCCGTTGCGTTTATGGGTATATCGTTAATGCTGAATGTTCCTGCTCTTATGTCCTATTGGGTAAGTACGGCAATGAGTTTTACTGCTATGGGTGCGTCTACCTTGTTTGTGGTGCAAATCTATACAATGGTACAGACACAAACACCCCCTCAGTTAGTAGGTAAAATTATGGCTGCATTGATTTCGATTGCCATGTGCGGGCAGCCTGTTGGACAAGCTATTTATGGTATCTTGTTTGACGTTTTTGCTTCAAATACATGGATTGTTTTAATCGGTGCCGCGGTTGCTGCCTTGTTGATTTCTCTTTATTCAAAAAGAATTTTTCATCAGTTGGAAAATGAGCAACAGTAAAAAGATTTTTCATCTTTAGAAAAATACTGGGACGCAGAGCGATTACAAAGGGAACAGATTGCGGCGCTTGCTCATGACTTAAAAACACCGTTGACTGTCATTCAAGGAAATATCGGCCTGATAAGTGAAACGGAACTTGACGACGAGCAGCGGTTAGCAACATATAATCAAGCGTTCCAACGGAACGCGCGGCCATCACCGCAGGTGATGATCTCAGGGGTTTGGGGACATGTCACCAACAAGCATTTTGGCAGGAATACCGGAAACGGATTCCTGCCAAAATACGCAATCTTACGGAAGATTGCATTGCTTGCCATTTTGTGGTGACTGAGAAAAAGCTCTCATACCATGAACAGCATTGATAGACTGAACGAAAGACGGTACAATAAGGATGCAGCGAGTAACATATAAAGCTGTAATGAGATAAAAGTACAAATATAGTTAGAGTAGGTGGTGAAACGATGTTTCGGATAGGAGAATTTTCAAAGCTGACGCAGGTATCTATCCGTATGCTCCGCTATTATGACGAGGTGGGCATTTTAACGCCAGCGGAGATTGACAAGTGGACGGGACACCGGCTTTATTCGGTGGAGCAAATACCGCGTCTAAATAAAATCCTGTATTTGCGGGATAGTGGACTAAATGTTTCAGAAATTGCACTTGCCCTGACGATGGACGAGCAATCACTTCTTGCCCAGCTCGACAAAAAGCGCATAGAGATAGAAAATACAATACAGGCCGAACGAGAAAAACTGCGGAAGATCGAACTTGCAAAAAGTGAAATACAGGGTGGTAAAGGAGAACTGCACTATAACATCTCCGTTAAGTCGATCCCGGAGTATCAGGTGCTGTCCTTGCGGAAAGTTGTACCAAACTACTATTCCGAGGGCGACTTATGGAAAGAACTTTCTGCTTTTACCGGTGCGCAAAAAATAGAAATAACGGGCAATACATTTTCCATTTATCACGATACAGAATTTCGGGAGACAGATGTTGATATTGAGCTATGCGCTCCGGTAAAGAAAATGGGAAAGGCAAAAGATCCATTTTGTTTCAGTATGACAGAACCAGTCCCGCATATGGCTTGCACAATGGTCTATGGATATTTTGCAAATATAAAAGGAGCCTACCTTGCCTTTGCCGAATGGCTGCAGAAAAACAGTGAATATAAAATGTCTAACCCTATGCGTCAAATTGTGCATAGAGGCCCGTGGAATGAGAGCAACCCTGAAAAATATCTGATTGAACTTCAAATACCGCTGGAACACACATGATTGTACAGGCTTTGAAATGTCCTGCTAAAAATACAGGGTATTTTAATTTTTTCCTGTTGTACCTCACATGGTGTGAGGTCTTATACTGGATTTACCAACAAAGCAAGGAGGAAAAATATGACCTATAAATTAAAAGCCATTGGCAAAGTAAAAAATGATGAAACCGGCACATTTATTCAGTTAGAGCCGGAGTACATTCCCGGACTGCAAGCCTTAGAGGGCTTCAGTCATATCAATGTCCTTTGGTGGTTCAGCGATTGCGACAACGATGCAGACCGGAATGAATTACAGACAAATCAGCCCTATAGAGGCGCACCCGAAGTCATGGGTGTATTTGCGACGCGATCTCCTGCACGTCCGAACCCTATTGCATTAACAGCGTCCGAAATTATCAACATTGATTTCACCAACGGCATGATTCGTGTTACATTCATTGACGCAAACGACAATACACCCGTACTTGACATCAAGCCCTACACGCCGAGTTTTGACAGGGTAGAAACGCCCGGTGTTCCCGTATGGTGCAGCGAATGGCCGAAAAGTACAGAAGCGTCCGGCTGTTTCGATTGGGGACAGGTGTTCAACTTTTAAGGGGGAGGCATATGAAATTACAGGATTTTGTTCAGGATAAACCCATTCTTGAAACGGAACAACTTATTCTGCGCCCTTTGCGGAAAGAAGATGTCGCAGATTTGAAAGAATGGTTGGGAGACAGCTCCGTTTATCGGTATTGGGGCAAACGCCCAGGAAAAAGTGACTTAAATCCGGAATTACTTTTCCAAAAGCCGGAGAAACCTACGAAAAGTTTTCATTGGGGTGTTGTCCACAAAGAGGACAATAAAGTGATTGGTGATATGTGGGTGTATCTCATTGAAAATGACCGTATGGCAAAAGTGGCATTTCGTCTTTCGCCTGCATATCAAGGTAACAAGCTTATGACAGAGGCACTGGCGAGAGTAGCTATCTTCTGCTTTGAAAAAACGGAATTGCAGCGTTTATGGGCTGATGTTCATACACAGAATATTGCGTCATATAAGACCTTGGAAAAGGCAGGCTTCAAGCGGGAGGGGCTTATCCGTGAGGGTAAAATGGTAAACACCTATTGCGATTACTATTTGTATGGTATGACAAAAGCCGATTATATTGAAATCACCGATAAGGGGCTACACCCTTACGAGCACTGTGAACGCTTTTTCTGAAAGAATTAAATCCATATAGCCCCAATCTGTCGGACGACGGCAAAAGAAAAAATCCGTTATCCGCTAACCTTTATCCTATGTTCTGATTTTTACGGCGGCTTTGAACAATTTAAGGTTCCAATTAAGTCGATAGCATTTGAAAAATACTCTGTTTGACCTGCTTCTTGATGATCTTAAAATCTAACCCATTATGTGAAAAAGATGTTTTTTCCTGCCGTAGCGAGTCAATCAAAATACAAGAGATATATACTTTTTCAAATAGGTCAGCACAAATAATCCCTCTGGTTTTTAATATATTGGCTATATTCGAGAAATAGGTGTTCTCAAGTGCAGAAAAGTGATGGTTGATTTCGTTATCATCAGCTATCACTAAACGCAACTGGACAAGTGCAAGGTTAGATTTAGCGTATAGATCAATATAGACATCCATCCACTTTTCAATGAATGTGGACAATTCAAGAACCTCTGGTAAACTGATAAGCTGTTGTAATAATTCAGACGAAATTGCGTCAAGATGCTGCTGAAATGCCTCTATAAAGATTTGCCGTTTATCCTCAAAGTAGCTATATAATGCCCCGGTTGATACACCGGCGTATTTGGCAATTTCAGCAGTATTTGTTTTATAGTAGCCCTTTTCGCAGAAAAGATCAAAACCCGCTTTTACTATTTTCTGACGCTTTTCTATTGACCGTTTTTGTGTAGGCACTCTTGTCTTTGTCATCGTAACCCTCCTCCGTTTTTTTCATTATACCGGGGAAACATTGAAAGGTCAACACAAACAAGAAATTTTATTCGCATTTGTTGACGCGGCTGCTATGTTGTGATAAGATAAGAATGTGACAAATTATTCTTATTTGGAGGAAAAGAAAATGAAGTTTTTAGATTTGGCTAAGAGCCGGTGTACTACAAGATGCTTTAACGATACTCCCATATCGGAAGAAGATTTACAAAAAGTATTATCGGCAAGTCGCGTAGCCCCAAGTGCTTGCAATCGCCAACCGCAAAGAATTATCGTTGTCCGTGAACCGGAAAACCTCTTAAAAGTTCAGAACGCATACAAAACCTTTGGATCGCCTTGTGTCTTAATCGTTTGCAGGGATAGGCGAAATGAACTGGTACGTCCCTTTGACAACAAATGTTCCGGCGATTTAGACATCGGTATTGTCTGCGATCACATGATGTTAGAGGCAAGAGAGTTGGGGCTTGGAAGTGTAATGGTTGGCCTGTTTGATCCTTCAATTATCAGAAAAGAGTTTGATTTACCAGAATACATAGAGCCGACTGCATTACTAATACTGGGCTATCCTGCAAACGGCTTTTTAAGTCCAGACCGTCATCATACTGAACGGAAACCTTTATGTGACACGGTTATGTTTGAGCGTTACAGTGAAAAATAAAGTAATGCTCAGCTTTTGAGCGCACAATAAAATAAATATCCATACTAACGGAGGGGATGATGACATGGGAAATTAGCCGTATTTGATATATCTGAACCTGGCGGCAGAATTGCGGAAAAGCTGCTCGTGTTGTTAAGTGCCCGTCAGCGTCAGGAATTAGTAAACTATCTTCTCGATTCCCAGAAACAACAAAATAATCTTGCTGACAACCAATGTATCATTTCCGAAACTTATAAGTTGCAGACAGTCATTGATGAACCGTTTATAGAGATTCGCATAGGTGATTTATACTTCTGCCAGGAACAACGGCTTGTATGTATTGGCGAGCAGATAATTGAATTAACCGCTAAGGAATTTGACATCCTTGCTTTATTAATCGCTCACCCGAAGCGTGTATTTACTTATGAGTTTATTATGGAATTGGTCTGGGATGAGGATTATTCGCCCTATTCCCGAAAAGCCGTAAATAACCATGTGAGTAATCTGCGGAGGAAACTGAGAACTACACCTGATTCCCCGGACTACATCAAAAGTGTTATTGGTGTTGGTTATAAATTTGAAGTATTGTGATAAAGGCCATGAGACAATTTTATTTGTC
>X357_Northern_Tamandua__coassemble_439_pt1 | contig 10024 bp, 14 predicted proteins | sample X357_Northern_Tamandua__metabat2_low_PE_004 | metagenome-assembled genome bin X357_Northern_Tamandua | reverse complement strand
TATGAATGATAAAGTGATAAATTCATAGTTACCCAAAATTTAAGCGCTTACTATTTAAAAGCCATGTCGGTCTGGGCACTGCTGATTAACCGTTCATCTGACAAGTCATAAAGTTTTTTCAAAAACATAAGTTTGAACATCATTTCAGGTTCTTTGGCCGGACGACCAAAATGCTCACAATACTGCTTACGAAGCATCGGATTGACAAAACTGAAATCAATGTGTTTTTAATTCTTCGTAAAAGATGCTTTTCAGGAATAATCATGTCATAAAGACTGTGGATGTCCCTGATAGCGTTCCATGCAGAGCCTCCGCATACCGTTGGACCTCCCTTTGCTTCTCTGTATACCGTTTCCGCTGTGACTCTTCGATCATTCCATCTGTCCCTGTTGACACAGTGCTCGCCATCTCCCGTTCCCTACGGTAATTTACCAAGTCGATTACTTTTTCCCGTCCATAGTTCCGGATAAAACATCTCAGCCTGCACATCCTGTCTGAGCCCGTCTCACTCCATCCCATCGGTCGTGAGCTCATCCTCTCTGAAAAAACACTGCTCACATGCCCTTCTGCGCTGCACCCTAACACATGCTTATCATGGAACGCCCTTTGAATATACTCCCAGTTCCCTGCCAGATAAGTACGACAGTCTTCTTACCGGTCTGCCACAAGTTTACTCTTACCTACATAGTTGGTGGCAGCCCGGATCCAGCTTCCGCCGTCACTGTTGATATAGACACATTTCAATGCTTCCTGGTCATAGTGCTGCTGGATTACAATCACAAAAACAACGGTGATGAATCAGGTGCATTCCATCGAAAAAGAAATCCCAGAGATGGAAGAGCCAGCAATGGAAAAGAAACTCTGTGAATACCTTTATATTGAAGCAGATGAGGATCACATCCACCGACAGAAAGATGGAAAGGAGCAGGGAAAGCATCTACAGATTCCCACAGGACTGCATTCTGATCGGAACCTGCATAAAGCCCTCCAAAGTAAAAAGGCGACACCAGCTTTCTTTAGTGTATTATTTATTTAGGGCTATACAACCCTAAATAAAGGAGGCAAAAATGTATTTAAAATCGAGAGTTAAAATACCAGATGTACATGGAAAAATGACTCGTTTGAGACGTGGTGATGTTACCTATATCAAGTATGAGTATGACCGTTACTATGATCCGGAGAAAAAATACACATATCCCCAAAGGGCAACGATAGTTAAGTTATGCGTTGGCGATGACACCATGATGATCCCAAACGAGGCGTTTCTGAAGTATTTTCCAGATGTGGCTTTATCAGGCATGGAAGATCGGGCTGATCGTAGTAGTTGCCTACGAATTGGTACATATGCTGTAATACATAAAATCATTAGGGACTACACATTAGATGAAATGCTTGGAAGATTCTTCTCAAAGAGGGAGCTTGCATTATTGCTTGATCTTGCAGCCTACTCCATCGTGGATGAAAGTAATGTAGCACAGCATTATCCCGACTATGCGTACAATCATCCGCTGTATAGTTCCCGCATGAAAATCTATAGTGATGCAACAGTGAGTGATTTCTTTAAGGGCATTACCAAGGATAAAAGTACAGGGTTTCTGAATGAATGGAATGCAAAGCGAAATCGGAGAGAACGTATCTATATCTCTTATGATTCCACAAATAAGAACTGTCAAGCCGGGGATATCGAACTAGCTGAATTCGGTCATGCTAAGACAGATATCGATTCTGCTATCATCAACTATTCGGTCGGATACGATCTGAAGAATAAGGAACCTCTCTTTTATGAAGCCTATCCAGGAAGCATTAATGATGTTTCACAACTTAGAACTATGCTGGGTAAGATTACAGGGTATGGTTATAAGAGAATCGGCTTCATTTTGGATCGGGGTTATTTCAGTCGTGGAAATATACGCTATTTAGATGAGTGTGGCTATAGTTTCGTAATCATGGCTAAAGGTATGTCCTCTTTCATTAGCGAGCTGATTCTGGAGAACAGGGGAACGTTTGAAAACAAACGAACCTGTGATATGAACGCATATGGTGTATATGGAAAGACTGTACAAAAGACTTTGTTTGAAGGAGATGAAAAGACGAGATACATCCACATCTATCACAGTATTTCGAAAGAGGCCGATGAACGAGAATCTTTTGAAAATGCTTTGCGGGAACGTACGGCTTTGTTGATGTCCCATCAAAATGAGACTGTGGAGTTTGGATCGGCCTATGAAAGATACTTCTACCTTCACTATGATGAGAATGGGGTGTTTTTATGTCCAGAAGAAAAGACCACCGTAACGGAACGAGAAATCTCTCTGTGTGGTTACTTTGTCATCATCACATCAGATAGGATGACAGCGAAAGAAGCTCTTCATCTTTACAAGAGTCGTGATGCGTCAGAGAAGCTTTTTGCCTCTGATAAATCATTCCTCGGAAACAAGAGTATGCGTTCTCATACGAATGAGGGCATTGAGGGAAAAATTTTTACGCAGTTCATTGCATTAATTATTCGGAATAAAATCTATACATCCCTGCAGGAAGTAGGAGAACAATTCGAGAAAAAGCAGAACTATATGACAGTTCCGGCAGCAATCAAGGAATTGGAGAAGATTGAAATGACACGTCAAACAGACAATATATACAGGTTAGATCATGCGGTGACAGCAAAGCAAAAGAAAATCTTAAAGGCTTTTGGAATGAGTGAAGGCTCGATTACCTATCAAGCCGGAGAAATAAGCAATGCGCTCAGAGAAGCAAACATACAAAAGGAAAGGGAATAAACATGGCACGTGAAATAAATGCAGAATTATTGGATGCTAAAATTGAAAAAGCACAAGAAGATTTGGTGAAAGCCAAACATCGATATGATGCTGCGGCAACAACTTTAAAAGATCTGCTAGATAAGCGAGATGCTCTCCGTCAGAAAAAACTGCTGGATGCTATTGCTCAAAGCGGACGAAGTTATGAAGAAATCATACAGTATTTACGGAGCAAGTCTGGAGAGGAGTGATTACTTATCAATGGAACATTATTTTGCAGTCAGATATGGTGACATTGTAGTGCTTCTCTATCATGAAGATATGCGGGATGTTCGAGACCTTTTATTTGAGAACAGCCGAAAAGAAAAAACACTAAAAAGGTTTCTGGAATACTGTTATATGATTGATGTGAAGGTAGCACTCGAAGGAATGAAGGGAGAAAAAACCAGAGGCTTAAAAGCGGCAGTTAAATATGTGAAAGAACATGATATGGGGATGTCAGAAGCGCAAATCCGAGGGACTATGAACATGTAAATTTCCAGCTCAAGATGCCTTTAGGGCTACTTTGGGCTGGAAATTTAGGAAGAACACATTAGTCAGCATCTTATTCGTTATTTGAAAAAACACATTGACATTCATCTATCTGACGTGTATAATAACGCATAGATAAATATCTATGCGAGGTGATCTTATGAATACGATTGATGTAGCATTGATTTGCAAAGCACTTGGAGATTCCAAGAGGCTACAAATTGTACAAATGCTGTCAGATGGAGAAAAATGTGGTTGTAAACTACTTGAACAATTTGAGATAACCCAGCCGACGCTTTCTCATCACATGAAGATCCTTCAGGAGTGCGGTCTGGTTGAGACAAGAAAAGAAGGAAAGTGGAGTCACTATTCTTTGAATTGCGATACACTCAGCGAGTTTAAGCATTTCATTGAGGGTCTTACCTGTTATTGCAAAGAAGGAGGCTGTGATTGTAAATGATTTGGGACTTTATTCAAAATCAAATACTCGGTATGAAATGGCTGAACGCTCTGATTGGCAACGGGCTTTCGGTATTGGGACTGGACATTTCCTCTCGACTGGTTGGTAGCATTCAATTTTTCTTGTATGATGTCATTAAAATTACGGTACTACTTTGCACACTGATTTTTGTGATTTCCTACATTCAAAGCTACTTCCCGCCGGAGCGTAGTAAGAAAATCTTGGGACGATTTCACGGAATATGGGCAAACATCATTTCCGCATTGCTGGGAACAGTAACGCCGTTCTGCTCTTGTTCTTCCATTCCGCTGTTTATTGGCTTCACCAGCGCAGGACTGCCCTTGGGCGTGACCTTCTCTTTCCTGATTTCCTCCCCGATGGTTGACCTCGGAAGTCTGGTGCTGCTTATGAGCATTTTCGGAGCAAAGGTCGCTATCATCTATGTGGTGGTCGGTCTGGTGATTGCAGTAGTCGGTGGTACGCTGATAGAGAAGCTACACATGGAACAGTATGTGGAGGAGTTCATCCGTAACGCAAGCAGTGTGGATTTGGATTCTCCCACTCTGACACAAATGGAGCGTTTAGAGTACGCAAAGGAACAGGTGGTGTCTACCTTCAAAAAAGTGTTTCCCTATGTTCTGGTGGGGGTTGGCATCGGTGCTGTCATTCACAATTGGATTCCTGAACACTGGATTGAAATGATTCTGGGTAGTTACAATCCTTTTGGTGTTGTTCTGGCTACTCTGGTGGGTGTTCCCATGTATGCGGACATTTTCGGCACCATTCCGGTTGCGGAAGCTCTGCTGTTTAGGGGTGCACAGCTCGGTACTATTCTGTCCTTTATGATGGCAGTTACTACCCTGAGTTTACCGTCCATAATTATGCTCCGCAAGGCAGTGAAACCTAAGCTGTTAGGTCTGTTTATCGGTATTTGCACGGTTGGCATTATTATCGTTGGCTATCTATTCAACGCATTTCAGTTCTTGTTGATTTAAGGAAAGATAAATGGCACAAAAATGGTATCCCGTGATTGATTACATGGGGTGTATCGGGTGCGGTAGCTGCACCAGAAAATGCAGCCACGGAGTCTATGACCTCACCAAAGCACCCACCCCGGTTGTGGTGAATCCTATTGGCTGTGTAGACCACTGCCACGGCTGTGGCAATCTGTGTCCCCAGGGCGCAATCACCTACGTGGGTGAGGACACTGGCTGGACATCTCCCAACGGCTCCGCACAGGCAGAAGAATCCTGCGGTTGCGACTGTGCCTGCGACACTGCAAAGGCAGAAAAGAAAGTAAGGGTCGAATATCTGTATCTGGACTTGCAGATCTGTGACCGCTGTATCGGCACGGATGCAGTTTTGGAAGAAGCACTGACAGAAGTAACCCCTGCTCTGAATGCCGCTGGCTATCAGGTGGAATATCAGAAAATCGAGATTTCCTCCGCCCACATTGCGGAGAAATACCACTTCCCGACGGTTTTGGTAAACGGACACGACATCTGTTCTGCGGTCAAAGAGAACGCCTGCGGCTGTTGCAGTGACATCAGTGGTACAGTGGTTGACTGCCGTGTGTTTGAGCATGAGGGCAAAACCTACGAAGTTCCACCAAAACAGATGCTTGCCGAAGCGGTTCTGCGTGGTACATTTGCCCCTGCTGATGAAGGCTGTGGTTGCTGCACGCTGCCCGAAAATCTGAGAGCATTTTTGAGGGCAAAAAAGCAAAAAGTTCCTGATGCTCCTGCGGTATCAGCTTTTAAATATTTATAAAGGAGACATAATTATGGCATTATTAAATTTTGGAAAGAAAAATGAAGATGAAAAAGCAGCGGGTTGCTGCAGCAGCAGCCAGACCGTAAGCGGTGAAAACTGCTGTGGCGACCAGAATGTAAACAGTGAAATCTGCTGTTCAGGTGCATTTTACGAAAGTAGTTGTACAATCAAGGTACTTGGTTCCGGGTGCAAGAACTGCCACATTCTGCTGGAAAACACCAAGGAAGCCGTCAAAGCAATGGGACTTTTTGTGGAGGTGGAGTATGTCACCGATATGCAGAAAATCATGGAGTACGGCATCATGAGTATGCCCGGTCTTGTAGTCAATGAGAAGGTTGTGTCTATGGGCAAAGTTCTGGAAGCCGCCGATGTGGCAAAGTTGCTGCATAAGCTGGGCTTCTAAGGAGGGGCTTATGAGCAAGGAAAAAGGAAACATCAATTTCTTTCAAAAATATCTTACTGTATGGGTTATCCTATGCATGATTACAGGTGTTCTGATAGGTAAATTTCTGCCCGGTATTTCTGCTTTCCTGAATCAGTTTGAATTTGCCAAGGTGTCTATTCCGATGGCTGTTCTGATTTGAGTAATGATTTACCCAATGATGATGAAGGTTGATTTTCAGAGCATACAAAATGTTGGCAAGAATCCGAAGGGGCTTTTTGTAACTTGGATAACAAACTGGCTGATTAAGCCTTTTTCCATATATGGCACTGCAAGCCTGTTCTTCTTTGTGATTTTTAAGGGCTTCATTGTCCCTGAGCTTGCTACGGAATATCTGGCAGGCGCAGTTCTGCTGGGCGCTGCACCATGTACTGCTATGGTATTTGTATGGAGCAGTCTAACAAAGGGCAATCCGGCATATACCGTGGTGCAGGTTGCTACCAATGACCTCATTATCATGGTGGCCTTTATCCCGATTGTAAAGTTTCTGTTGGGTGTTTCCAAGGTTTCCGTTCCGTGGGACACTCTGATCCTGTCAGTGGTTCTGTTCGTGGTAATTCCTCTTGCGGGCGGTATGCTGACCCGTTCAGCAGTTATCAAGCGGAGAGGGAAAGCTTACTTTGAGGAGACTTTCGTCCATAAGTTTGACAACGCAACCACCATCGGTCTGCTGCTGACACTGGTGACGATTTTCTCATTCCAAGGCAATATCATTCTGGAAAATCCCCTGCATATCGTTTTGATTGCGGTACCGCTGATTTTGCAGACTTTCCTGATTTTTGCGATTGCATATATCGCTGGCTGGATTTTGAAACTGCCCTATAAGATTGCCGCTCCTGCCGGGATGATTGGCGCTTCCAGTTTTTTTGAACCGGCTGTGGCTGTTGCCATTGCTCTGTTTGGATCCTCTCCAGCTGCACTGGCAACGACGGTTGGCGTGCTGACGGAAGTTCCGGTGATGCTGCTCCTGGTGAAAATCGCAAATAATACGAAAAGCTGGTTCAAATATGAGTAAGAAAAAAGTAGCATTTATCTGTGTCCATAATTCCTGCCGCAGTCAGATTGCCGAAGCGATGGGAAAGCACTTAGCTTCTGATGTGTTTGAAAGCTATTCCGCAGGAACTGAAACCAAGCCCCAAATCAATCAGGATGCGGTCCGAATTATGAAAGAACTGTATGGAATCGACATGGAAGCAACGCAGTATTCCAAATTAATTTCCGATATTCCATCTCCCGATATTGCAATCTCTATGGGGTGCAATGTTGGTTGTCCGTTTATTGGCAGAGCTTTTGACGATAACTGGGGAATTGATGATCCAACTGGGAAAAGTGATGATGCTTTCAAAGAAGTGATTGCAAGAATAGAAAACAATATTTTGGAACTGAAATCCAGATTGAATAATTAACAAGCGAAAGGCGATTAACTGTAACTCGGTTAGTCGCTTTTGTTTTATGTGTGTCTAGCGAAGCTGGACTACACTTGCCTGTGCAAGACCGGTCACAGTAATCGCCAGTGAGCTGTGTAGTTAAACTCGGTGCGTTGTAGTAATATAGGGTATTAAGCGAGTGGATAAAGTAACTCTGTTAAAGAGTGCGAACAATTATGCAGACCGTAACATGAAGTGAATTCTGCCGTATCGTAAAAAAAGGTCTCGAAAGAGAACAAAGGGAAGTTGAGCCTTGGTAAAATGGGCGAAAACCATGGAACGTGTGAAGAAACTGGAAAGCAGCACGGAAGAATCCCTCGGTATAGAGGAAACGGTATGTATAAAAAGTGTAGTTCGGAACTGGAGAGACCCTACCCATCACCGAAAGGTAAAGAGAAAGCGTATAAGCTTGGCGAAGTCGTATTTCTGATGGGAGGGAGTTGGAGGGGAACATAGTACCTACGATGCAAGAAAACGCAGTTTAGGAAAGGTTCCCTACTTCATTCATGTTTGTAGAGAGGGTAAGAGTGAGGGAATGTCATGCAGACTAATAACTCCAAAGAAAAAGTTCGACAACTTCAAAACAAACTATATCTGACAGCCAAGAAATGTGATAGCCGAAGATTTCATGCACTTTATGACAAAGTATATCGAGATGATGTACTTTTCGAGGCGTGGAAACGAGTAAAAGCTAACAAAGGTTCTAGTGGAATAGATGGTATCAGAATAGACGATATTGAGGCAATGGGAATTGAGAAATACCTGACAGATATTAAGACCGAATTGGAGAATGGCACATATAAGCCATCCCCAGTGAAACGCGTTATGATACCAAAACCAGATGGAAGCGAAAGACCTCTTGGAATACCAACGGTCAAGGACAGAATTGTGCAGATGGCGACAAAGATAGCAATAGAGCCAGTATTCGAAGCTGACTTTAGGGATTGCTCCTATGGATTCCGACCGAAAAGAAGTGCGAAACAAGCACTTGAAGTAGTAAGGAAAGTGTGTAACAACAAGGGCTATTATGTAGTAGATGCAGATATTGAAAAATTCTTTGACAACGTAAACCAAGAAAAGCTGATGGTACTAGTGGAGCAACGTATATCAGACAGACGAATATTGAAACTGATAAGAAAGTGGTTGCAGTCAGGAATTCTGTATGGAAATATCCTAACAATCTCGGAATTAGGCACAAGTCAAGGCTCGGTCATTTCTCCGTTGCTTGCAAACATCTACCTAAACACACTGGACAGATTATGGGAAAAGTATGGACTTACCCATGGGATTCTTGTGAGGTACGCAGATGATACAGTAATAATCTGTAAAAACAAGAAAAGTGCAAACCATGCACTGAATCTGCTTCAATACATCATGGCAAAACTGGATTTGAAGTTGCACCCAGTTAAAACAAAGATAGTTTGTATGTGGGATGGAAAAGAGGGTTTTGACTTTCTTGGAATGCACCACAGAAGAATGATGACAGAAACACGCACGGGACAGATGTTCAAAGAAACCTATCAGTATCCGTGTAAGAAAGCTATGAAGAAAATGAAAGCGGAAATCAAAAGAAATGTAAACAGTCGCAGTTTATTAGTAGCAAAAGAGGAAGATTTAATAAAGAATCTGAACCCGAAAATCATGGGATGGAAGAATTACTATTCCACAAAGACAAGTAACAAGTGGTTACAAACGATAGACTGGTACATTATTTGTACCTTTACAAGATGGTATAACAAGAAACATCAAAGGAGAAATCATTTATCCAAGGTGAAATTTGTTAAAAATAGCATTTACGAAAAAGGATTAAAGAAAATGGCTATGGCATGACATAATGCTGTAGAAAGAAGAATGTCGGAAAGCCGTGTGAGGAAAAACCTCATGCACGGTTTGATGAGGGGAAAGAGGGCAAAAGCCCTCTAACCTACTCTACCCATAATTAGAATTGAATATTTTTTAGAGCACGGAGCAGAAATGGTAAATGAGAAAATCAAGCGTATGCAGAGAAATGAGGTGGAGAACTTAGATTATACCGCCTAACTCAAAAAATTAACAATTTTGTGATTAAAAAGTCCTTGACAATTTGTTTCAGGTAAGACCGCCATAAATGCGGTTGCTTTTTTGAAATAGTGCTTTAAAAAAGAAAATTGTTTAGGTTAAAAAGTAGTCAGTTAGTATATAATAAAATTCCAAAATACTATTTGTGTTTTTATGCAATCATTTTATTTTGAAATCGGAACTGCAGCATAGGGGAATAGTGACTGATTTAGTGCGGCGAGAAGTTATCAAACATGATGATAGAATTGAACTGACTTATACAGGATTTGAAATTCTCCAGCTTCTTGCTCAAAATCCCGGCAGAGTGTTCAGCAAAGAACAGATTTACGATGTGGTTTGGAAAGAACCATATTCTGGCGATTACAACATTGTCATGAGCCATATCAGCCATATTCGGGAGAAAATAGAGGATGATCCGAGTCATCCGGTATATATCCAGACCGTGTGGGGAGTTGGATATAAGTTCAATGAAAAAATGTGCGAATAATAAAACAGATCCAGTGTTGCGTGACTATCAAAAAACTTGAGTTTCCGCAAAATGTAATTTTGAAATAGCTAAAACTTCCTAAAGTGCCAA
>X357_Northern_Tamandua__coassemble_429_pt1 | contig 11197 bp, 10 predicted proteins | sample X357_Northern_Tamandua__metabat2_low_PE_004 | metagenome-assembled genome bin X357_Northern_Tamandua | reverse complement strand
AAATCTCTCCGAGTGCCAGCAAATCAAATTCTTTTTTCATCTCGCATCCTCCTCATTGCACAATACTTTTATTCCCGCAAGCAACAAGCCAGGCATCCATGCTTGCAGATGGGTCTTTCACTTTGGTTTTTCCGCGCAGATAATCCCGTCTGATAGAAATATAGCTGTCACGAGAGTGACAGCTATATTTCATACTTAGCAAATTGGGATTATTTATATTATCTCTGGACACGTCCGGAAGCGTCTCCTCCGGCAAGTTTTGCGACTTCGTCCATTGATACCATGTTAAAATCACCCTCGATGGAGTGTTTCAGACAAGATGCTGCAACTGCAAACTCAATCGTAGCCTGCGCATCGTATCCGCTCAAGGATGCAGCGATAAGTCCGCCGCCAAAGCTGTCTCCGCCGCCTACACGGTCAACGATATGCATCTTGTATTTTTTACTGAAGTAATAGTCTGTCCCGTCATATAACATCGCAGACCAGTTATTGTCGTTTGCAGAGATAGACTCTCTCAGTGTGATAGCCACTTTCTCAAATCCAAAACGGTCGGCAAGCTGTTTTGCAACATCTTTATACCCCTCACGGTTCACTTCACCTGCTGTCACGTCTGTGTTGGCAGCATGGATTCCAAATACGTCCGCAGCATCCTCTTCGTTTGCAATGCAGACATCAACATATTTGCAGAGCTCTCCCATAACTTCTCCGGCTTTCTCTTTGCTCCACAGTTTATTTCTGTAATTCAGGTCGCAGGAAATCTTAACTCCTGCCTCTTTTGCCGCTTTACATGCCTCAAGGCAGATAGCTGCAACACCGTCATTCAGAGCCGGTGTAATTCCTGTAAAGTGGAACCATTCTGCTCCGTCGAAAATTGCGTTCCAGTCGAAGTCTTCTTTTGCTGCCGTATAAATAGAAGAACCTGCACGGTCATAAATAACTTTAGACGGTCTCTGGGAAGCGCCCTTCTCCAGAAAGTAGATACCTACTCTGTCACCGCCGCGGGCAATGTAAGATGTGTCAACACCATATTTTCTCAGGGAATTGATTGCAGCCTGTCCAATCTCATGTGAAGGCAGCTTTGTAACGAATTTTGCATCAAATCCGTAGTTTGCAAGAGAAACTGCTACGTTAGCCTCTCCACCGCCGTATGTTGCTCCAAATGTATCTGCCTGGACGAAACGGTAATATCCTTCCGGTGCCAGTCTCAGCATAATCTCACCAAATGTAATTACTTTCTTTGCCATGATAATCCTCCAAATAATATTCTTTGTCCTTCCTGTGTTATTGCCTGTATCTCAGGCTATCGCCTATATCCCAGGCTGTCTCTATTTACGGATGTCGGCTACGAGCTGTACCGCTTCCTCTACAAGAGCCTTAATCTCGTCAAACTTGCCCTCTTTTACAAGGTCGCCTTTTACCATCCAGCTTCCGCCGCATGCAACAATCTTGTCGCATCCAAGGTAATCTGCCAGATTCTTCGCATTCACTCCACCTGTCGGCATGAACTTCACCCCTACATAAGGAGCTGCCAGAGCTTTAATTGTAGATACTCCGCCAAACTGTGCTGCCGGGAAGAACTTCACGACTTTCAGTCCTCTCTTCACTGCCTGTGCTACTTCTGATGGAGTAATACATCCCGGGAATACCGGAATATCCTTACTGATGCAGTAGTCAACAACCTCAGGATCAAAGCCAGGGCTTACGATGAACTTCGCACCGGCTTCTACCGCACGGTCAACCTGCCCGATTGTCAGAACCGTCCCTGCTCCTACGAACATCTGCGGAAACTCCTTTGTCATAATACGGATAGACTCTTCAGCCGCATCTGTTCTGAATGTAACCTCTGCACAAGGGAGTCCTCCTTCACATAATGCCTTTGCCAACGGGGCTGCATCTTTTGCATCATTCAATACAACAACTGGTACGATTCCGATTTCCTGAATCTTCTCTGCTACTTCACTCATGATTATTCTCCTTATCATTCTAACTAATCTCGGTTTTGTTTCACATTGCAAAACTCAATTTCACAATATGAACCTCTTATGGTTTTATTATACTACTATCTTATATAATGTCAACCCCTGAATTGTAACATTATTGTAACTACAGCCGCGCATCAAACAACCCGCAGAAACTACACTCATTCCGGCAATGGTCTCTTCCACCCATTTGCAGTCCCCCTCTGACAGGTAATACGGACACCTTTTCCATCGCAGCTCTGATTTTTCTTTTGGACTTGGGTTTCCAAACGAACTATGTGTGAAAAAGATTGCGCATGAAGTGCAATCTCCGCGCGCGAGCGGACTGCAAAGCAGTAAGTTTATCTCCGCGAGCTGCGCATCATCACATGTTTTTATGGTATAGGAAGTTCGCGGAACTTTCCTATACCATAAAAAAGAACCCGCAGAGGGCGTCTTCCGACGTTTCTCTGCGGGTTCATCTAATCGCATTCATTTCTTCTTATTATAAATGTTATGATGTTGGGGCAAACGTATTCTGTCCTTTACTTTTCTCCACGGCGGCGAGCCAGCTCTGCGCAGTTCTCTTCTACCTTCTTCTTATTCAGAGGATAGATGAACATCAGTGCAAGTGCAACAGCTACAAGTCCGATGACCGGGATAAGACAGGACATATTGAAGATTCCTGCTGTTACATCCGGATCAAATGCAGTTGCCTGTGTATAGCCAATCATGGAAAGCAGTGCTCCGACCAGTCCGGAAGAAAGTGCCTGTCCAATTTTACGGGCAAATGAGTATACAGAGTAAATCGTACCATCTTCACGCACTCCGTTCTTCACTTCCGCATCGTCAATTACGTCTGTAATCATCGCCCAGATTACCGTATTGAAGAACCCAAGCCCGATATATGCCAATGTATAAAATCCAACATATACATACGGATTTTCCGGTCTTACAAGGAAACAAATCAGGTAGAATGCCGCGCCGCACAGACAAGATACAACGGAAAGCTCTTTCTTACCAAATTTTGCCGCAAGTTTTGTTGCAAACGGTGCGCAGATAAGAAGCATTGCCACACTGCCGGCAAGGGCGGCTGTAGATGCCGCTTCTTTACTTCCGTAGAAGTTCGGGAATACATAAGCTGACATTCCCTGCATACCAAGCATTGCAAGGAGCAGCAGGATTGCTGCTGCAATAATTCCAAGCAGCGGACGGTTTGTCACTAAACTTTTTACCAGTTTTCCGACATTGATTTTCTGGTTATTTGCAGGAATCTCTACACGCTCTGTAACAAGGTAGAAACAAAGCAGATAGCAGATAATTGCACATACACCGAATACTCCGGCGATAATTGTCATACGTGTTCCGGAAAGCACCGTATTTCCATCTACTGTAACATAAGCAACCATCGGTGTTCCGACACCAATTACAAGGCCTGCCAGTGTGGCTCCGATTGTTCTCCATGTTGAAAGGGATGCCCGTTCGTCAGGGTTGTTTGTAACTGCGGATGCCATGGAGCCATAAGGGATGTTGATGGATGTATAGAAAATGGAACCCCACAGAAGGTAGGTTACTGTCATCCATACCAGCTTAAATCCATAAGACATATCCGCGAATCCAGCCTGGAATATGAGGAATGAGGCAATCGCAACAGGTCCGCACATCCTTCTGAGCCACGGTTTGAATTTTCCGTCCTTGGTCGGTTTTGCATGATCCACAATCTGTCCCATCGTAACGTCTGTAACGGCATCCACAAAACGGGCTGCCATCATCAGTATTCCTACAACGCCTGCTGAAATTCCCATAACGTCCGTATAAAATTTCAACATAAAGCTGGAGGATAAAATAAATGTAAAATCGTTACCGAAATCACCGAACATATATCCGATTTTGTCCCGCATGCCAAATGGCCGAATTGATTTGTTTGTCTGATTAGCCATAATCTTTACTCCTTTTCTCTCTTTATCCTTTATAATCCAGCGGCAGCTCTTCCCAACGCTTTTTCAGTATGTATGCTACGTCTTTCGGCTGTCTCTGTCTTGTGAATGCGCCTTTCTTGTTTCCGTTCACACGAAGGATTCCTTCGGTTGTCTGGAAGTCCGCAAAATTCCACATCTGCTCTCCCTTAACGAAATCATAGGCATCAAACACCTGATGTGTCATATCCAGATATTCTTTCTGGTACTCCTGGCTCCACATAACGGATGGGAGCTTGTGCTCAGATTCTAATGTATCCGCACCATATTCTGTGAAAATGAACGGTTTGTTCAGATTCATCGCCTTCCACGCATCCATTTCGCTCCGGAACATAACTTCCGCCTCGGACATCTCATATCCGCCCTTGACATACCAGCCATAGTAGCGGTTGAGGGATACAATATCACTGAACTGATAGCATTTGCATACTCCCGGCACGGAGTTCATGATCAATGTGAACGTCCGCGGACGTTTCTGTGGATCCAGCTCTAATGCCGTCTCGAATACCTTTGCAAAATACGGCACTGCGGATTCGTCACTTGTGTCCGGCTCGTTCAGCAGACTCCATGCAATGACACATGGATGGTTCTTATCTCTTGTAATCATCTCTTCCACTGCCTTTAAGTGTGCCTTCAAAAGAACCGGCGTCGTCTCTTTCGCAAAGAATGCTGTTTTCTTACCGGTGTTTGCTTCCATGAAGTTCATCATACTTTCAAACAATCCGACAGCCGGAACCTCGTCAATAATCAGGAAGCCCTCACGGTCTGCCATCTGATAGATTTCCTCACTATACGGATAATGTGAGGTACGGAATGAGTTTGCACCCACCCACTTCATCAGCTCGAAGTCACGCTTCATTACTCCAATATTAAATCCGCGCCCCACGATATCGCTGTCTTCATGTTTTCCGAATCCTTTCAGGTAAACCGGTTTTCCGTTTACCAGAATATCCGTGTCCTTTACTTCTACTGTACGGATTCCGATTTCCTGTGTGTATTCATCCAGCACTTGTGCATCGTCCATGATGCGTATTACCAGACGGTACAGATAAGCGTTGCGCACCTGCCAGAGATGTGCGTTTTTTACTTCCAGCACACCCTCTTTTCCTGTTGCGGCGGCAGCCTCGTTTCCCTCAGCATCAAAAAGAGTAAGTGTAACATCATGTTCTCCCGTTGTTTTCACGCTGTAGAGAACTTTTGCATCTTCGCCGTCCAGCTCATATTGTAAATCGAAATCAAATACAGACTCTTTTGGCAATGCGACCAGATTGACACTTCTCTGTAAACCAGAATAATTGAAGAAATCAAAATATGGTTTGTTCATTTTCTTTCCGTTCGGCAGTGTAATGGTTGTTCCGCACGGAATGTTTGTCTCGGTCAGTTCATTATTCACCTTCACAACAATCTTGTTGCTGGCATCGTAGCGAACGACATCTGTTACGTTTGCACAGAATGGAAGGAATCCTCCCTCATGTTCTGTAATCTTCAGGCCATTCACATATACAACTGCCCGATGTGTTGCTGCGCCAAAGCGGACAAAAATATCTTTGCCTTCCCACTCTCCCGGGATAAACACATCTTTTTCATACCAGACATCACCTGTAAATTCACGGATATCTTTTTCTGTGTAAAAGTCCTGAAAACTTGCAGGTACCGGAATCCGTTCTTCCCCTGGAATCCCGTCTGCCCATCCGCTTTTTTCTCCGCTTGCATCCTCATCCAGATGGAACTTCCACATTCCATCCAATGATGCTGTTCGCCTGGATACAGAAGTTGTCGGATATAACATCGAATACTCTAGCATTGTGTCCTCCTCCTTTTATTATTTCGCTATGGTTCAATTTTAATAGTTTTTTTATTATTATGTTAGAATAGTTTTTGCCTGTTTCAGTAATTTTTTTACTTTTTATTTTCTATCACCTGAAAATTGTCTGGTTATTAAAAATATATTACGGTTTTCTTCTGTACTTTTCCCACTGCGGGTAATATTGACATGACTCAGGAACGATACTGTATTTCAATAGTTCTCCCGCTTTCCAACCGCCGTACCTCGCCGTCAACCAGCAGCCACACATCCAGACAGGCAGGATTATAAATATATTCTCCCGCCGCAGAGTATACCAGTTGTTTTACTGCATTCAAATATGCACAGATTTCTCCGTTTGTGGCGTACCAGATATCTTCTTTTCCGGACGCTTTCTCCAGAAACCGTTCGATATCCCCCCACTGGCCAAATGCATCGAATTCATAGGCGTGCCCCCACAGATAATACAATTTGGGAGCAAGGAATCTGCCTTTCATATCCATTGGTTTCAGAAATTCTTCCAATAATCCAAACATTTCTGCTTCTGTATGATGGCAGGTCGGATGCCACGCAAGGAAATCTTCCGGCAAATCAAACGTAAATGTCTGTTTTGTTGTTCTGGAATATGTAATCCCACAACTGCGCGCAACATGTTCCACCTTATCATTAAATGTCCCCATCGGATATGCCATCCCAGTAACCGGAGCTTTTATAATTTCTTCCAGCTCCCTGCGGCACTGTACAATCTCATATGCCAACATCCCATCTCCGACACGCACCAAATCCGGATGCGTCATCGTATGGACGGCAATCTCCTGTCCGGCATAGATATCCGCAATCTTTTCCTTAGGGAATTTATAATGACGCACCTCACCCCCACGCTGGACGAGCCAGTCTTTGTGCCCCATCACCCCGGGATTCAGATTAAAGGTCCCCCTGATTCCATATTTTTTCATCAATGCAATCAAACGTTCATCCTGTGTTACACCATCATCGTAACTCAACGTCAAAGCTTTTGGTTTTCCCTGCGGAAATAACGGAACGTCTCTTCTTAATCGCAGCATAGCACTTCCTCCTTCTGTTTTTTTGATTGTCTTCCACCGATTGCATTTGGTTTCATCTTATTCTGCCTTTCTTCGCATTTCTATGCGCCTTTGCCATTTACCACCCCCGGCAGGCAAAGGACAACACACCTTTTATCCACAAGGCTATTATATAACAATTGTAATGTCGGATTGCACATTTTTATGAATCATGATACAATATTATCCGCACAATGTCCAACAGACACCTGTGCCCACTTTTTGACTCAACAGGAGGCTCTTTATTTTATGGAGAATAAAAACCCGATTCAGGTATCAGAACGAATCTTTCATGTCATCGAATGCCTTGCTGCATCCGGTCCGATGGGGCTACAGGATCTAAGCTCAGAATTGGGCCTGAACAAAAGTACGGTTCACCGCATTCTGAACTCTCTGATTTGCATGGATTATGTCCGGCAGGATAACGAGACATTAAAATACAGCCTCAGTTTTAAATTCTGCAGAATCTCTACCCAGATTCTTTCACAGAATAATATGATTGACCTTGCCCGCCCATATCTGAAGCAACTGGCAGAATATTCCGGGGAAACGGTCCATCTTGTACAGATGGATGGCATCAATGCTGTCTATATTGATAAGGTAGAATCTGCGCACAATACCGTCCGTCTCGTATCTATGGTCGGCAAAAGCATTCCTCTCTACTGCTCCGGCGTAGGCAAGGCAATGCTTGCGGAAATGTCCGACGGCAAAATAGAATCTGTCTGGGAGCAAAGTGAAATCCATCGGCTGACCGATTACACAATTACCGATTATGACCAGTTTTATCGTTTAATCGAGAAAACAAGAAAAGACGGGTATGCACTGGATAACGAGGAAAATGAACTCGGTGTGCGATGCATTGCCGTTTCCCTGAAAAGTTTCAGCGGAAAACCGCACTATGCCATCAGTATTTCCGCACCGAAGGATCGTATGAGCGATGAGCGCATCGGGGAATTGAAAGATTTGATTCTGACAGCAAAACAAAAGATTGAAAAAGAAGTGGGCGGTTATTGATGAACGCACCACTTCTTATTTGCCTTCTGTCGGTACCGCCAACCCGGACGGAAAGCCCCTCCATATTGGCCATTGCCTGTTTCATCGACTCTTTGTCCTGCTGCCCGGACATCATTGCCTGACGATTCACCGTAATCTCAAAATGGTTGTGGTAAAAAATTGTGTAAATTATGAAAATTCCGTGAAACAGGCGCAGACAGCAGAAAAAGGATGCCGTTCTGTTGAATTTTCCAACAGGAACGGCATCCTTTTCATTATTGTACTGTTCTACATTCTTACACAATCAATCGCTCCAGACCATCCTGTCTCCCCTGCAATGCAATTACTTTCCCATTCTGTTTCCCCCTGCCCCAAAGTGCATCATAAGGACTTTACAATATCTATTGGGAATAATTACGAGAAATAATCTTCTCCCTACAGGCACTGACAGAATACCAACTGCATCCCTCACAGATATCCGCAAGCATTTCCGGTGTCACTTCCTTATGAATCTTCTCCACCAGTTCCTGATAGATATATTCCTTTTCTTCAAGATGAAAATATTCCACCACTTTCCGGTCAAACCGCTTAACTCTTTCATTTGTCTCACAGAAATCTACGCCGCGCATATGCGGGCAACTTCCACATAAATCATCGGTTGAAAATGTAAGGTTGATTTTCACCGGTTCGCTGCCTCTTAGCTGTGCAACGACCGCATTCATGTTTTCCACAAATGTGTCGCTGTATCCTTTGCCGCTGTACCCCTGCGTACACAGCAGATGGTGCGGACGAAGAGTTATACCCATTGTAATGCCGCTCCCAGTCTGCTGCGAATCTGAAGTCCAAGAACCGCCGCCACAACCGCCTTAATGATTGCTGTCGGAATAAACGGCAGAACACACGCTGTAATTCCAGTCATAACAGAGCTGTTCATTATAACACAGAACATTGCAACGCCTATTACATAGTTCAGGACGGTTCCGGCAACCAGCATCAGAACGAACATCCCTTTTTTCTTACGCATCTCGACTCCAAGACCAATGATGTAAGCCATAATCGGGAATGAGATAATAAATCCTCCCGTCGGACCAATCAGGTTCTGGATTCCTCCGCTGAATCCTGCAAATACCGGAACACCAATTGCCCCGAGCAGGATATACACCAGGATAGACAGTCCTCCCTTTTTAGAGCCAAGAATCACACCGGCAAGCGTCACTGCAAATGTCTGCATCGTCATTGGGACTCCCATCGGCATCGGAATTGAAATTTGCGCCATCACAACCGTAATCGCCGCCATAATTGCGACACTGCATATATCCTGCACTGATATTTTTGAATGTTTCATGATATGTTTCCTCCATTCCTTTTTATAATCTCCCGGAATCTTCAGCCCAGTAAAATCAAGGCTTGTAGATTCCTTTTTTATCAATCCCCTCAGTGGACAACGGGCAGCACGGTTGTCCCTTGTACGCTGAGGGGAACCCTTACGATGTAAAAGTATATATGCAAAAGGGCGGATTGTCAACCAGTTTTTAATACAAGTTAACAATCGGATTTTTCACTTTCAGTTTCGGTCCTCTCGGTCCGCGCCCCATCGGTCCCCTGCCGTACTGAATTTCCTTGTCAAGTGATTATTCCGCCGATTGTTTCATTGACTGGCAGCCGTAGTATTTCCTCTCCATTGGCTTTCTTAAACGTACAAGATACCACACGGACCTTCCCCACTTAAGGAAACCAATGAACCGTAAAATACAGGTTATCCGGCTGCCCACCTTAGCAGACGGCAGGGCAACGCGTGCGTGCAAAATCATTCAGATTCCGGACGCCCCATTGCCGTACCCATATTTTACGGCTCATCATTGTTGCAAATAACTTTATCTTTTGCCCATGTCCTGCGGGATACCATTCCTCCGTACCGCGGACGCATCAGGATACAGACTATTCCCTGAAACCATCAAAACCATACCCTACTTCAGGAATTTCTTCAGTTCCTCCATAAATGTACTCACATCTTTAAATTCGCGGTATACCGACGCGAATCTTACATAGGCTACCGGGTCAAGCCCCCTTAGCTTCTCCATAACAATCTCGCCTATCTCGCAACTTGGAATTTCTTTTTCTTCCCGGTTAAATATCTCCAGCTCAATCTCATCCACAGTTTCCTTAATCTTTTCTGCCGAAACCGGACGCTTGTAGCACGCATGCAGGATACCATTCTCAATCTTCATCCGATTATACTGCTCCCGGTTATTATCCTTTTTGATAACAATCAGCGGAATCGTCTCCACTTTTTCATACGTTGTAAATCGCTTTCCGCACTCATCACAGGAGCGTCTTCTTCGAATGGAATTATTATCCTCCGCCGGTCTGGAGTCAATGACTCTTGTATCCGGATGGCCACAATATGGACACTTCATAGTTTATTCCGCCTTTCTTCTTCATTGAATACAGTGATTAAAGTGTCAAAACTACTTACGGATTGTTTCGCTGCGTTGCAGCTCTCACAATCCTGCCCTACATTCGGAATTCGTGGAACCTCCGCTCCACTTCTTCCTCATGTGGGGGCGCGTCATAAATCCATACTCCCACTTACGTGCAGGCACGATGTGTGAGATGGCTTTTGGCACTGTAATCATACAGTTAGTATATCACAATTATTTTATGTTTGTCTTTATATTTTTGTAACTATCCAGAGCCAGCCTCGAAAATGCTATGCATTTTCTCGGTGTGGCGTATCCGCCAAATAAATTCATACAAAATGTGTTCACGGATGCAAGCATTTATCACACATTTTGTATGAATTTGCTTGGCTCTGAACAGTTCATATTTTTTTCAGGAATTTTTCTTCCTGAATTTCCACAAGAATAATATCTGGACCAATTTTCCGGATGCATTCAAACGGAATAATGAATTCGCAGTCTGTCCCAAAAAATCCACATATTTTTCCCGGTCCCGGAAGTATAATCGCCTCAATCCTGCCATCGCATGGATTCAACTCAATATCCACCACGCATCCCAGACGTTTGCAGTCACACGAATTAATTACTTCTTTTTCCCGCAGCTCACATAACCTCATATCTCAGCCCTCCGACTGCCTTCGTAGTTATTATTATATGCACTTTGCACCTTGCAATTTCCGAAAAAACCGTTACAATATGTCTTGATTACAGCGTCAAAATCCATCTCACACGTTGTGCCTGCACATAAGTGGGAGTATGGCTTTATGACGCGCCCCCACATGAGGAAGAAGTGGAGCGGAGGCTCCACGAATTCCGAATGTAGGGCAGGATTGTGGGAGCTGCAACGCAGCGGAACAATCCGTAATCATAAGCGTCAAAATCCATCTCACACGTTGTGCCTGCACATAAGTGGGAGTATGGCTTT
>X357_Northern_Tamandua__coassemble_424_pt1 | contig 11850 bp, 9 predicted proteins | sample X357_Northern_Tamandua__metabat2_low_PE_004 | metagenome-assembled genome bin X357_Northern_Tamandua | reverse complement strand
AATAAGGCACAGTCCAATAGCCATAGTCTTTGTATTCGGCGGGCATATCCGAAGGGATGATCACCCAGTCTTTCGGTGTATAGCTGCGCTTATGTGTCCGGATGAGGTCACCCTGTTTATTATAGACATAGATTTCTTTTTCGCCTGCCCGGATCTCAAGTTCCTGTCGAAGATATTTCCGGGGCATGCTATAATGGACCTTGTCGAAGGTGAAGGAGAAATCTTGTGCTACTTTAACAGTCTTTCGTTCAAGGTATTCGAAGCGGTTGGTCGGAAGAGGCAGAAGAGTCTCCTTCTCTTCTGTTGTAAAAAGATCGTACCGGGAATAAGTGAGTCCTTCAAAAGGCTTCCGGTTCTCGGCATCCACCTTTTCCATCAGGACACGGTTTAAATCATCCAGTGAATAAAAGACTATATCCTCCATGTCCATGAGGATGTGCATGGTAACGATCTTTACGTGCCCCTCTACAACCGGTTTCCAGCGGGGTGATTTTACCTTGGCGGGGGTTAAAACCGTATTGTTATGCTCTGCCCATGCCTGGAAATCTTTATTCAGGACAGGGCTGACCCAGTCCTTATTCCGTGCAACCGCCACCTTACAGTTATCCGGCGTAATTGTCGGAGTCACGCCGCCAAAATAGGCCAGAGCGTTATTATTTACCCGGATCCAGTTCCTGATATCACATTCCGTCATGCCTTCGGCATAAAAGTAATCACTGTAGGTGAGGGCTGCAATAAAGATGGTGACCTTTGTGGTCTCTTCCGGGTTCCGGCGGTTATGCAGATAGAGCTGCTTTCCCGCATAATCCAGCTCGAGATTGACACCGGGATAACGCTGGATGTGGAAGGTCAGCTGTTTGGAATCAGCCCATTCGCTGTAACGCCTGCAATACTGGCGATAGCTCATTGGCTTCTTCCCGTCTACGACACCTATGGCATTGTATTTCTGCCACAGATGCTTCAGGGTCTCCCCTTTGCGGGCCAGAGCTTTATAGACAGCTTCCTTGTTAAAATCCCGATAGAGGAGTCGATCCGCCGATACACCAGGCTTTTTATAAAGCATGCTTTCGATGTATTCATTCGTGACATCTGCCGGTAAAGGGTACGAGAGCTCCGGATTCTCTCTGAAACGCTTCAGGAACTCGTTGACAGTTGTTTTGCTGCAGTCGCCACAGCTTTCGGCGATCTCGCGGCCGCTGAGATGATTCACAAAGTGAAGTCTCAATACTCTTTTGTAGTCCATAATGGAACCTCCAGTTATAATATTTCTCCTTGAACAGGAGATGCTTATATTATAACTGGAAATTTTGGCCGTTTAATGTGTCCTTGGCTGACCGCCATTTAAGTTCCAGGGTGGCCGCCGAATATGGCACAGGTGGCCGTTTTGGCTGGCAATCTGCACTCGGAAATAATAAGTGCCGTTTTCCGCTTTTTTAATTGGATCTTTTGCCATGATTTCACTCCTTACTAAAATGCAAAAAGCACGATCATTCTTGCTTATCGGGCAAAGTAATCCCTAATAATTCTTCAACGGCTTCTTTTGGAACCCTGTCTAATTTTCTGGATTGATAATAGGTATGCCCCTTTTCTACCATAAGTTCCTTTGCCTTTTTAATAATATCAGCAGCAAAGGAAGGACCGTAACCTAATTCAATCAAATCCCTTTTTGTTACAGTTATCATGAATCTCCTTTCCACAGACAGGGAATCAACTTGATACCTGTCTATTATTATATCAAATTCTGAGTAAAAGTTCTCTAATAAAAGCGCTTTAAGCTAAAATCCCAAAAGTCTATGTTATTCTCTCAGAAGCCAGTTCCTATGCCCGCTCCGGCCACGTAAAACGGTGTTACTTTGTAACTATTAAGCTGCAGGCGTGCGAAGATGCAAACTATCTGCAGTCACCTATATCAATCTCCCGAAAGATTTCTTTTGTTTTCAAGGTACGGCGAATGGATATATTACCCATTCAATTAAGTAATAGGGGGTTTTTCTTTAAGATTGAAAAATTTTAAGATAAAATGATAAATGCTAACTTCTCATAAGAATCCTACTTGTGACTGAATTGTACTTGATTTTAAAATCATCAAATTTGTCGAACAGCGCAAAAGCCCTGGGTTTTCCGCAGTTTTGCTATTGCAATTCTGCGGTATTTTTTATAACGCCTTCCGGAGTAACCACGCCGATATAGGTATCGACTGGCTGCGGATACTTTTTCCCTTTCACGCGTCGGGATGTTCTTTTATAGAGATAATACGAATTTCTTTTTTCTTACTGTGGACATCATCAGCAACAGCATAGTCCAGAGAAACATGATGTCAAAGCGTGTACAGCGGCGAATGGGTGAGAGAATACGGGCAATCAGCTCGTCCATATCAAAAGGTTTTGTCAAGTAATCATCGGATCCGACACGCAAGCCCCGCACTTTAGTAAGCTATCCAATGGTGGCTTATATTTTTATATTAAGGACATTTTGATTTATTTATATGTAATGTAAAGCGTACTGTAAATATTTTGGATGGGATTTTAAATGAATGGAGGAAAAAGTAAAACGTTTACCTGAATTCTGTAGGGCAAAATATATAATATTTATTGATTTGTGCAGGAATATATGGTAAAAATTACTTGAATATCTGATATATATCTGATGAGAGTTGAAACTAAAGGAAAATGTTTATTCGTGAATGGAGGACCGAAAATGAAAAAGAAAATAGCATTGATTCTTTGTACGGTGATGGTTTCCAGCTTGTTTGCAGGATGTGGTTCCACAGGAGATAAGAAGGCAGATTCTACAGATAAAAAGGATACTGGTACAGAAAAAAGTGAGATTAGTATCTGGCATGATGGAGATGAAGGAATTATGGATGTGCTTGAAGAGCAGGTAAACAGTACATTGGCTTCTGATAATATCTCTGTTAAATTTGAAAAGAAAAGCGGGTTGACAGACCAGATTAAATTATACGGCAATGACGAAGAAAGTGGACCGGATCTTTATATGTATGCACATGATTCGTTAGGAACATTTGTAGAAATGGGCGTTTTAGCCCCAATTACGGATGTAGTCGATGGAGGCGTATATGGTGACATGCTCCCGATGACACAGAAGGCCGGGGAGTATAAAGAGAAACAATATCTTCTCCCTGTTTATTTTGAAACACTGCTTTTTATGTATAATAAAGGATTATGGGAAGGTGAAGTCCCGTCTACTACAGATGATTTGTATGCATATATGCAGGAACATACAGATAATGCAGCAGGTACATATGCTGTGGTGAATCAGCACTCAACAGCGTATAATGTAGCACCGATTATCAATGGATTTGATGGGTATATTATCAATGACGGTGCAGAACCAGGACTGAATGACGAAAATACGAAGAAAGCAATTGAATATAACAAAAAATTTGCAGAACTTCAAGCTGATGGTGATTATAATACAGTGACAACTCTGTTTAACGAAGGAAAAGCAGCAGCGATTGTTGGTGGTCCATGGCTGGTTTCCGGAATCAAAGATGCGGGGATTGATCTCGGTATTAAATCCCTTTCAGAGTTCACCCTTCCAAATGGAAATGCATTGGCACCATATTCCGGTGTTCAGGGAATTGGAGTCATGAAGCATGCCGCTGAAACGAAGAAGGATGCGATTGCTAAAGTGCTTACAGCACTGGCAGATCCACAGGTGGGAGTTGCGTTAGCGGAAAAAGCAAATTGTGCACCTGCTAATCAAAAGGCTTATGAGACGGCTGAAGTGGCTGAAAATGAGATGATTGCTGCTATGAAGCGGACTGCAGAAACCGCACAGCCTATGCCGAATATCCCGCAGATGAGCGTTATGTGGGGACCGGCAGAGTCTCTTTTGGCAGCAGTTAATAAATCCGGAGAAGATCTGGATTTGGCAGCGGATAAGTATCAGAAAGAAGCTGAAACCGCGATAGCAGATATGCAGTAGATAAAAAAGCTGCGGGGCAGAGATTAATTTGCTCTGTAGCTTTTATCATTTATGATAGGAGCGCAGATGATGAAGAATAAACGTAAATTTCTCCCGTGGATGTACAGTCTGCCAGCATTGATTCTTGTGGGAGCCATTGTGGTTTTTCCAATCATATATACAGGGTACATATCACTCACCAATATGAATATGTATCATTGGGATAACTATTCGCTTATTGGATTAGGAAACTTTAAGCGTGCACTGATGAAGGTGGATTCCGGATTTTTAAGTGCACTTGTTACAACAATCATATGGACAGTATTGAACATGGTGATTCAGGTGGTTGTTGCCTTTTTTATTGCTCTAGGTCTTAATGCGCATGGACTGAAACTTGCCAGGGTATATAAGACATTATTGATGTTCCCGTGGGCAATGCCCGCTTATGTCTCTATTTTGTTATGGCGGGTAGGGATGTTTAATACGGAATTTGGATTTCTGAATAAACTGTTGTCGGTCTTGGGACTTGAAAAAATGAATTTTCTGGCTGAAAATGTTCCTGCTTTCCTGTCCTGTATGGTTTTGAATCTCTGGATGGCACTGCCGTTCATGATTATGATGATGGATGGGGCACTGCAGAGTGTGGATAAGAGTTACTATGAGAGTGCGAAACTGGATGGTGCCGGATTTTGGAAGCAGAACTGGTATATAACGGTTCCTGCAATAAAACCGATTCTGCTACCTTCCGTCATCATGACAACATTCACGACTTTCAAACAGTTTGATATTGTATATTTACTGACTATGCAGAAAGGCTCTCTTTCGGGGGCAACGTTGCAGACAATCATCACTTATGCACATCAGAATGCATTTGTATCAAATAACTATGGACTTTCCTCGGCAGTATCCATCGTTATTTTTGGGTTTATTATTATCTTTTCTATATTCACAAATCGGGGAGTAAAGGAGGAGACATGAACGGAAAGAAAGTGAGACGCTTTGCGAAACTTACAGTTTTGAATGTAGTCTTTACGATCATTTGTATCCTGGGGTTAATCCCCATCTTATATGCGGTATCTCTTTCAATCAGCAGTGGAAGTGCCGCACTTGGAGCCGGGTTATCATTTTGGCCGGAAAAGCCGACACTGCATAATTACTACGCAATTTTAACAGAGGAACCGTTTCTGCTATGGCTTAAAAACTCCGCAGTTTTAAGCATAGGTACAATGATTGTTGCGATGGGGACGGCTGTAACAGCGGCGTATGGATTTTCGAGATATCGTTTTAAGGGAAGAATACCGGTCCTTCAAATGCTTTTGATTTTAAATGCATTTCCACAGATTTTGTCCATGTTTGCAATCTTCCGTCTATTCAAGACGTTTCACTTGCTGAATTCTTATGCAGGGCTGATTATCGTATATGCGGGCAGCATGTGTATTTTCAGTATTTGGAATATGAAAGGTTATTTTGATACGATACCGATAGAAATTGAAGAGGCCGCAAGAATCGATGGGGCAGGCGGCGGACAGCTCCTTTTCCGTATTGTGCTGCCTCTTGCAAGACCGGCAATTATCGTGACTGCTGTTATGGTATTGATTTTTGTATGGAACGAGTATCTTTTTGCAACAACATTTATGATGAATGAAAGCAGCTACACGCTGGCAGGTGGTTTGTATCAATTACAGTCCAGTGATTACAGCAGAAGCTGGCCTCTATTTTCGGCAGCAGCAATTTTGGTTTCAATCCCGATTTTGATTGTGTTCTTCCGTATTCAAAAATATATGGTATCCGGGTTGACAGCAGGAGGTGTAAAGGGATAATGAGCAGAGAACATACAATAGACCGCCTGGCAGTCCTGCATATTCCCCAATCACAATATGCTTTTCCTGAATCAGAGCATCGCCTGAACATTCGTATCCGGGTAAAAAAGCATGATTTATCCCAGTGTATCCTGTATTATGCAGATCGGGTATGTAGGAGTACACCAATAGAATTTTATGAATTTCCCATGAAAGTTTGTGCAGAGGATGAGAGCTTTGAATATTATGAAGCGAGCCTGAATACAGAGTTTTCCAGAGTGTGCTATTACTTTAAACTCATAAAGGGTTCCGAGTGGACTTATTACTATGCTGACCGTTTTACAAAAAAACTTCCGGATTTTCATATTGATGGGAAAATTGTAGATGGCAGGAGTGAGTATTATCAGTATCCGTTTATTTTAAGAGAAGAAATACCAGATGTTCCGGCATGGTTTAAAACGGCACTTGTATATAATATCTTTCCTGATAGTTTTGCAAACGGAAAGCGTCTGGTACAGGAAGGGGCTAAAGAAAAGCGATTTGACAATGGGCGAATCTGTAAGTCCAGACTGGGAGGGACGCTGAAAGGAATCACTGAAAATATTGATTACATTCAGAAAATGGGATTTACATGTCTTTACCTTAATCCGATTTTTGTAGGCGGCGAATATCATAAATATGATGTCATGGATTATTATCATATTGATCCATGTCTTGGAACGGAGGATGATTTCAGAAAACTGGTAGAAACTCTGCACAAGCGAGGAATGAGGATTGTAATAGATGGCGTATTCAATCATTGCAGTTGGAAATTCTTTGCATTTGAGGATGTTGTTGAAAAAGGAAAAGCATCCAGATTTTGCAAATGGTTTTATGATCTTTCTTTTCCTGTTATCAGACCTCAGAATCCGCAGGAGATACCAAATTACACCTGCTTTGCATATGAAAGAAAGATGCCGAAGCTGAATACGGCAGAAGAAGAGGTTCAGGCTTATTTTGCGGACGTAGGGGCGTATTGGGTAAAAGAATTTCATGTAGATGGCTGGCGATTGGATGTTGCAAATGAAATTGACCGCAATTTTTGGCGTAAATTCCGGTGTGCAGTGAGAAAAGCAAACCCGGAGGCTGTGCTTATAGGAGAGGTATGGGAAAATGCACAGACATGGCTGCGGGGAGATATGTTTGATTCTGTAATGAATTATGAGTTTCGCAGAATTTGTAAAGAATATATAGCTACTGAGGAGGCAGATGCGGAAAAGACGGCATATCAGTTTGAACAGATGAGACTCCGTTATCCGACAAATATTTCAAATGGACAACTTAATCTTTTGGACAGCCATGATGTCCCTAGATTTCTCTCCCTATGTAAAGGGAATGTCGAAAAATGGAAATTGGCTTGTGTTTTGCTAATGCTGATGCCAGGTGTCCCGAGTTTATTTTATGGAGATGAACGTGGTATCATGGGGGTGAGGGAAGAGGAATATCGCAGTCCTATGTTATGGAGGACAGAAGCAACTCTCGTTGAGTTTGTTCGGAAAATAGCAGAAGTCAGAAACAGCTATATTACAAAAGTCAGTGATTACAGGCCCGTGTGGAAATATATTCGTGAAGGAATGTTTGCATTTGAACGTTCAAATGAGGAAGCACGCCTTTTTGTCATGGTAAATACAGGGATAGCAAAGCCGATTGATAAGATAAAAAATGCAGAGATTCTGCTGTCTTCCGGCTGTAAAGAAGGAAAAATACAAAAAAATGGTTATCTTGTGTATGCTGTAAAATGAAAAAATGTCAGGTGAAAGCCTGGCATTTTTTTACTCTGTATAAGAAGACTGTGAACGTGTGGAAGAACGGATGATCAGGGAAGGCAGCGTAGCAAATGACTGGATATGAAATTCTGGTTTTTTTATTTTGGTTAGTAAAAGTGATGCTGCCTGATGCCCCATGTTGTTTACATCAATGTCTACAACTGTTAATGGCGGATCAATCATCTGAGATAAAGGGTAATCATCAAAGGTAATTACTCCGATGTCGGCTGGAATATGCATACCATGCTGTTTCATTGCACTTACTGCCCCCATGGCAATCTGATTGTCCTCGCAAATCACCGCATCCGGAAGGCAGCTTCCCCGCAGAAGTTCTTCCATCATCTCAAAGCCACTTGCTTTGCTGTAGGTACCATATTTAACGAAAGAATCTGGCACCTGACATCCATTGAGATGCATTGCGGAAGAAAAGCCTTTGAGTCTGTGGCGGGATATTTCATCAGATGCCGGACCGCCTATAAATGCTATTCTTGTATATCCGCATCCTGTGAGGTACTTTGTGGCCATTTCACCGGAAACATGGTTATTAATATCAATCCAACAGGCTCCGTTAGAAAAGGGCGGTCGTCCGATAATAATATGCGGAAACGATGATTTTGTGAGTAAGTCTACCAGTGGGCGTGAAGTTGCAGAACCATGGACGAGTATGCCGTCTGCGATTTTTCGATCAATGATATTTAGTGTTTCTTTATAGGCTGTTTCTTTATCAGGGGAACCGATAAAACTGAAATTATAGTTTTTTTCCCGAATCTTGCTTTGCGCACCGCACATAATTTCAAACATATGGGGATTATGGAAAGCAGTATAGTTTTGCGTAACTGCCAGAAATACGATGTTTTCGGAACGTTTCCGTGCAAAATTACTTGCCTGAGAATTAGGGTGGTAGTTAAGTTCTTCCATGACCTGGAGGACACGTTGGCGGGTAGCCTCAGAAATAGAGGGTTTATTATTCATGATTTTGGATACTGTTGCAATGGAAACCCCAGCTTTTTTAGCAACATCTTTAATTGTAACCGGCATGATGTCAATCCTTTCACATGTAATATAATACTATGTAAATGGTATAACGTTTACCCAAATAATACAAGCAAAATATCTAGAGTTTGTACAAAATAAGGAGGAAAATTGTTAAACTTGCAGTATATAAATACCGGTATTTAATATTAGCCAGAAAAAATGAGTTAAAGGTTTCGTATGAAAGGGGCGAAAGTATGAAATTGAAAAAGGTACTGAAAAAGGTAGGAAGTATCGCATTGTGTGCGATGCTTTCTATGACGGTCTTGCCACCTACTAATGTGTCTGCAGCGGAAAGTTTAAGAGGGGAGTCTGTTTATCAGATTATGGTGGACCGATTTTACGATGGAGATGCAACGAATAATGCTAAAGGTGAGGCATTTCGTAATGCTGAAAATTCCCAGGATGATTTCCGGTATATGCATGGCGGAGACTGGCAGGGAATTGTTGATAAAATTTCATATATCAAAAATATGGGGTATACAGCTATCTGGATTTCTCCAGTAACGGATCCACAATTATGGGGCGTTCCGGATGCAAATGGAAAACAATGGCCTACAGCATATCATGGATATAATGTTTATGATCCAAACAGAGCGAGCCGTTATTTTGGAGCGGAGGATCCCGAACAGAGTAAACAGAAACTGAAAGCGTTAGTGGACACCTGCCATGCGAATGGAATTAAGGTAATATTTGATATAGTTCCGAATCATGTAGGTGATTATTTGCAGGGAACGGGAAATAATGCACATTATATTTCAAGTGTGGGACTTAAGACCGGTTCGCAAGTACAGCCAGTTGCACCATATAACAATGTTCAGTGGTATCACAATAACGGGGATATTAATTTCAATTTAGAGCATCCTCATACAGAATCAAGTACGCAAATGCTGGAAAATCATGATTTGGGTGGCTTGGATGATATTGATTTCGATAATCAAGAAGCAAAAGCAGCAGTATTTGATTCTGTAAAAAACTGGTTTAATTATACGGGAGCAGATGCAGCAAGGATAGATGCTGCAAAATGTATGAAACCGTCTGATATCCATGAACTGCAGGATTATCTGGGAGTTGCTACCTTTGGTGAAAATTTTGATATGGATGTGAGTTTTGTTAAGGACTGGGTAGGTGATAACGCTGAAACAGGTATGTTGGATTTCCCGTTATTTCAAGCAATTGTTAATGACTTTGCATACGGACAAAATTTTAATAATACTTCCGAAATCTCTATTCAGGCTATTCTGAATCAAGATGGGTTATATGGTTCACACGTGAATGATATGGTAACTTTTATTGATAATCATGACAGAAATAGATTTCTTACAGAAGCCGGTGGCGACGTTGATAAACTGCACAATGCACTGACCTTTATTTTTACAGTACGTGGCGTTCCGGTTGTATTTCAGGGAACCGAGCAGAACAGAGGTAATGCAAATGGACAGATAATAAATGGCATTGCAGATACATGGAATCGCTGGTCGATGGTGACAAAAGATGCAAATGGTAATGTCGTGCATGATTATTTTAATACTTCTACTGATACGTATCAGTTAATAACACAGCTTAATAGTTTGAGAAATCAGTATGAGGCACTGGTAAACGGAACGCAGCGAGAGATGTGGTCATCCATACACACATATGCATTTTCCAGAAGGGTGGATTCCGGTAATAATGAGGGGCAGGAATTGATCTGTGCATTTCACAATGCAGCAGGTACGGAGAATACTACAATGTCATTGAGAGCAGAAAGTAGTATAGCACCTGGAACAACGTTGGTGAATGTAATGGACTCAAATGACAAAATCACGGTGACTTCCGATAGAAAGATAACTGTTTCCTTAACGGGTAATCATTCCAAAATCTATAAAATCGATGAGAATGCGGAAGCAATGATTCCGGTTAATTTTACGGTGAATAATGCAACAACAAACTGGGGTCAGAATGTTTATATTGTTGGAAACTGCACTGAACTTGGTAATTGGAGTCCGGAAAAGGCGGTTGGCCCAGCAACATGCCCAAATTATCCAACGTGGAACCTTACCGCTTATCTCACACCTGGAACTACGATTGAATTTAAGGCAATTAAAAAAGATAGTGCAGGAAATGTTATTTGGCAAGAAGGCAACAACCACACCTATACGGTGCCGGAAAGCGGGGAAGGACAGATTACTTTTAACTGGTAGTAAAAATAAAGAAAACACTAAAAGGGGCTGTCGCACAAAGTGCAGCTCCTTATTTTTCAAAGATTATTCAGGATATGTGTTTTGGGAAAAGCACCAGACATATATCCTAATTCTTTCATTTGTGCATGTATGTCATTTTGAAAACGATCAGCTCTAGTCTGATCGAACTCGGCTTCGATGTAATCTGCAATGTCAGTTACATCATAAATAGCTTTCCATGTTAAAATAACTCTATAATTGTGCATTTCGTCTGGCATCTCTCAACTCCGTAATTTTGTGGAAAGCTTCTTCAAGAGGAGGTTCTCGACCGGATTCCATATCGTCAATTCCATAATATCACTCCATTCATGTTATCTGAGATAGTCTATGCAGTACTTTGTTTCTTAGTCATAGTTTACCATGAATTTGCGATGGTACAATCATAAATTCCAAAACCAGAGTAAAGGTTGGAGTAATGTAAGATGAAAGAAAATCATGTTATATTTTTGCGAATGATTATTGCAGAATAGCACAACAGTTATTGAGTGTCAGGCAGATATTAAAATTTGGAAATGTAGGTAGCTCTTCATATAACTTATGTATGGTAAATAATGACTCTTGATTTTGGAACATCAGTTCAATATAATAAAGAAAAAGGGAGGGGAACGTAAGTTTGGGTAATGTGATCTTTCATATAGACGTGAATTCCGCTTTCCTTTCCTGGGAGGCAGTTTACCGCCTCTATCATCTGGGCGGAAATGTGGATCTGCGTGAGCAGGTATCTGCAGTCGGCGGGGATATGGCGATGCGGCATGGGATTATTCTGGCAAAATCTATCCCTGCCAAACAATATAAAATCCAGACAGGGGAGACAATTCTGGAAGCACAGCGCAAATGCCCAAACTTGATTCTGGTTCCACCCAACTATAACCTGTATGAGCGGTGTTCTGTAGCGTTTATGAATATATTAAGGCAGTATTCGCCGGTGGTGGAGCAGTACAGTATTGATGAGGCTTTTGTGGATATGACCGGGACTGAAGGGTTATGGGGAGAACCGGTAACAGTGGCCAACTATAATGGTATCGTAATTTAAGACACTTCAAGAGACATTTTATAATGAATCTG
>X357_Northern_Tamandua__coassemble_405_pt1 | contig 13403 bp, 15 predicted proteins | sample X357_Northern_Tamandua__metabat2_low_PE_004 | metagenome-assembled genome bin X357_Northern_Tamandua | reverse complement strand
GCTGACTTCCACCGCCCGGCGTACCAGGCAAGGAAGATGGTACAGGTGCAGGGGGGGCGTGGCTGAGTATTTGGCAGAGAGGAATAAGATTGGAGTGGATGCTAGTGGACAAAAGAATCCTGATTGAGTATGCGGATATGAAAGAAGAAATCAAAGACCTACGGCGCAGGCTTGAGGAAGACAGGCGCGCATTAGATAAACTGAATAAAACAATTGTCGCGGATTCGGTGTCTTGCGGAAAGAAAGGAAAGAAGCCACTCCGAACGGTAAAAGTAGAAGGAAAACCAAAGATGGCAATTATCCGGAAACAGGCGGCTTATGAGGAAAAGATTGCACAGTTAGAGCTACTGGAGATAGATTTATTGGAAAAGCAGACGCAGGTGGAAGAATACATACAGCAGATAGAGAAGAGCCGGATGCGGTCAATGTTCAGATTTTACTACATTGATGGACTTACATGGGAGATGGTGGCTATGAAAATGAATTATATGTTTCCAAAGAAAAAGATTCCATTTACGAAAGACAGTTGCAGGATGGCACATGATAGATTTTTAGAAAAAGTTGCATAAATGTTCGCCAATGTTCGCCTACAAAGTGTTATTATGCTATCATCGGAAGAACGGAAAGGAGAACCGGGATTCCGATACCACAAATCCTCCTTCGCATGAAAGGCATCTCGGCAGCTAACCGCCGGGGTGCTTTTTGTTGCCTGAAAGTATTGTGAGGAATCGCACGAAAGAAGGAAGTGAATGATGCAAACCAGGATATTTTATAAGGACAAAAGATGGAAGAAGAAAAGAGAGAACGTCTTACGCAGAGACAAATACCAATGCCAAGAAGCTAAGAGATACGGACAAAACGAGGAAGCAACAACGGTACATCATATCTATCCGTTGGAAAAATACCCGGAGCTTGCGCTTGTGGATTGGAATTTAATAAGTGTATCTGGAAAACGGCACGATACATTTCATGACCGTACCACAGGACAAGTGACGGCAGCAGGAAGATACTGGCAAAGGAAACGGCAGCAGGAATTTGAAGAATGGAAGAGAAGACATCCCCCCCCCACCCAACAAAATTATAAAATTTACTGATGGGAATCGGACTAGGGAGATTCTTCCAATAGCGCGGATATTTCAAAATATTTTTTCGGCATGAGGAAGAGGGGTGACAGGAATGGCGAGGAACATACCGAAAAGACAAACTATAAAAGATAGGACAATACGGTACATGAAAGAGCTCGGTACGTACAAAAAGCAATATAACCAAGTAATAGAGGTGTATGCAGATATGATGTACCAGTACAATTACCTGTCACGGAAGTTTGAGGAGGACGGATACGAGGTAATGGTGGAGACTGAGAAAAGTGGGGGTAAAAAAAGCCCGATTCTCGCAAGCCTTGAAAATCTCCGGAAAGACATCGGTACATATTCCGACCGGTTAATGCTGAATGCCAAGACATACAATGCAGAGATTGAACAGCCGAAGAAAGAAAAGTCTGCATTCGCGATGCTATTAGAGAAACAGAAGGAAAAGTGATGGTATGGATTTATCGAGCATCGCAAGCAAGCATTTTGAAACGGCTGTGCATTATGCGGAGGGAATAGCGGAAGGGAGGGTATTGGCGAATGAAGATAGAATACTGGCTTGCAAGAGATTCCTTAATGACTTAGAACGGGATGACTTAGACTTCCGGCAGAGCCAATTTGATTTCGTGATTGATTTGATAGAGGGAACAGTCCATCATGTACAAGGAGAAGATAAAAACGGAGTAAGTTACAAAGGAACTCCGATGCTACTGACAGATTGGCAGAAATTTGTCTGCGTGAACCTGTTCGGATTTTTCAGGAAAGGGACGGATATACGGCGCTTTAACGAGGCGCTTATTTTTTTACCGAGAAAGCAGGGAAAAACATCTTTCAGTGCTGCACTGACAGAGGCAAAGAGCATCTTAGACAGACAGTCCGGAGCAAAGACGTACATCGTTGCAAATTCTGTAAAGCAGACAATGGAGTCTTTCGGATTCCTGCGCGACAATATCGAACCTTTGAGGCAAGACGTTGAGAAACTAAGAATCCGTGACAATAATCAGGAACATTCCATATCCATTGATTTCGGAGATGGTACCGCAGAAATGTATGCCATAGCAAATCAAGAGGATAAGTTAGACTCCTTAAACTGTAACTGTCTGATTTTGGATGAACTGCATTCTTGGAAGAGGGCTGGCGCAAAGAAATACATCCTGATGAAGAACGCAATGAAAGCGTATCGAAACAAGTTACTGATTGGCATTTCTACGGCTGGAGATATTCCAGACGGATTTCTTGCAAACAGAATCGGAACACTGCATGGAGTTCTGAGTGGGACAATTACAGATAAAGCATATGATTCCTACTTTATATTTATCTGCAAAGCAGATCAGGACAAAGAAGGAAATGTATTAAACAGCAAGGGCGAGGTCACAACATTGGACGATCCGGAAGTACTACAGATGTGCACCCCATCAATAGGAGTCACTGTTACAATCGAGGAACTTCTGGATGATGCGGCGCAGGCGATGAACGAACCGCAGCTAAGGACAGAGTATTTAAACAAGACGCTGAATATATTCACGAACGCCCTAAATGCTTATTTCGACATCAACGAATTCCGGTCATCCGACAGTGAATACAACTGGACACTGGAAGAACTGGCGCGCCTACCAATCGTATGGTATGGCGGGGCGGATTTATCAAAATTGCACGATCTAACAGCCGGCGCAATCTATGGAATATACAAGGATGTTGACATCTGTATCACACATGCTTTCTTCCCGCGGGCAGCAGCTATCAAGAAAGCAGATGAAGATGGAATCCCGCTGTTTGGATGGGAAGAGGACGGATGGCTAACGATGAGCAATACGGCCACGGTACTTCCGGATGATATCGTGAACTGGTTTATATCCATGAAAAAAAGGGGATTTAAAATAAAAAAGGTTGGATTCGATAAGAAATTCGGGCGGGAATTTTTTCTAAAAATGAAAAAGGCAGGATTCAGCATCAAGGATCAGCCACAATATTTCTATGTGAAATCGGAAGGATTTCGGCATATTGAAGTGAGGGTAAAAAACAAAAAATTCTATTATCTGCATTCGGATGCTTTTGAATATTGCGTACAGAACGTCAGGGCAATCGAAAAGACAGATGATATGATTCAATATGAAAAGGTAGATGGTGACGGCGGCGTAAGGCGAATCGACCTGTTTGATGCAGGCGTATTTAGTTGCTGTCAGATGCTGGATGACATGGCACTTGGAAACGTGGCCAATAAGTGGCTGCACAGACAACGGGAGGAGGTGAAATAATGGCTAAAAAGAAGAAAAAGAGCAACATCAGGTCAGAACCACAAAAAACGAGCAACGTAATCGTATATGAAGGAGCTACATTTTCAGATTTCTTACTTCCTTCCGGATACAGCAGACTGTCTGATAATCCGGAAATACGCGCAGCGTGCCAAAAAATTGCAGATTTAGTTTCTGGAATGACAATCCATTTGATGGAAAATGGGGAATCCGGCGACATCCGAATAAAAAATGAATTATCCAGAAAAATTGATATCGAGCCGTATTCACTCATGACAAGAAAAGCGTGGGTGTTCAATATCGTATACTCAATGTTGCTGCCAGGAGATGGGAATGCAATAGTTTATCCTGTTATGGAAAATGGACTTATCAAAGATTTAAAGCCGCTGAGACCCACATCTATTAGTTTCATAGAAACGGATGATTCCTACAAGGTTGTATACGGGAATAAAGAATACGAACCGGACGAAGTGTTGCATTTTATCATAAATCCGGATCCAGAAAGACCTTGGAAGGGGACGGGGTATCGGATTCCACTACGAGATATCGCAAAAAATTTAAAACAGGCTACAGCTACTAAGAAAGCATTTATGAGCGGTCAATATATGCCGAACCTGATTATAAGGGTAGATGCCGGTACGGAAGAAATAGCAAGTAAGGCCGGCAGGGAGCAGATTAAGAAAAAATATCTCGGGGAATCAAAGCCGGGGGAGCCGTGGGTTATACCGGCAGAACTGTTTGAGGTATCCGAGGTCAAGCCGTTATCATTGCAAGATATCGCAATCAATGATAGCGTGGAGCTGGATAAAAGAACGGTGGCGGCGTTATTGGACGTGCCGCCTTTTATTTTGGGGGTCGGTTCTTTCAACAAGGACGAATACAACAATTTCGTTCGGACAAGAATCAAGGCAATAGCCGATGTGCTTCAGCAGACACTTACGAAAGGGTTGATATTAAACCCCAAGTGGTATTTTAAATGCAATTCTAAGAGCCTGATGGCTTATGACACAAAAGAACTTGCGGAAATCGGGATGAATCTGTATATCCGAGGAATCTACACAGGAAATGACGTATTAAATCTGATAGGAGATTCCCCGAAAGAAGGATTAGATGAACTTATCATTTTGGAAAACTTCATTCCTCAGGGGATGATCGGGGAGCAAAATAAACTGAAGGGTGGCGATAGCTAAAAATGGAAATGCGGGACAAAGAAAATCTTACAAGGACACATCAGACAAAGTTCGAAACAAGGGAAGAACAGGATGGAAAGAAAATTATTTCAGGATATTTCGCTGTGTTTAACTCCGAGACGGAGCTATGGCAGGGCGCATACGAATCCATCGACACAGGAGCGTTTTCTGAAACGCTTAGCAATGACATAAGAGCATTGACGAACCATGACACAACGCTTGTACTTGGAAGAAATAAAGCTGGGACTTTGAAAATCGAAACGGATTCCAGAGGATTATGGGGAGAAATCAACATAAATGAAAATGATTCAGATGCACTGAATCTGTACGAGCGCGTGAAACGTGGAGATGTAAATCAATGCTCGATCGGATTTCGGATTTTGGAAGAGGATGTGGAGTACCGCGATGACGGTACTGTAAAGTGGACGCTGAAAAAGGTAGATTTACATGAAGTGTCCGTATGTACATTCCCAGCTTATGAGGACACGGGAGTACAGGCAAGACATAAACAGGTAGAACAGTACCAGGAAAAACAGACGGAACAATGGAAACGCAACAGTTTAGAAAAATTAAAAGGAGGAAGTAACTAATGGCATTAAAACAGATTATGCTGGCAAAGAAAATCGAGGAGAAAGAGGCAGAGCTTGAAACACTAAGAACGAGAAGCTCCGAATTCGAGACGAGAGAAAAGGAACTGGAAACAGCAATCAACGAGGCAAAAACAGAAGAGGAGCGGAAGACTCTCGATGGAGAAATCGAAAAGTTTACGTCAGAGAAAAAGGAACATGATTCGAAGAGGGAAGCAGTCGAAGAGGAACTTGACGGGATGAGAGAAGAACTTAGGGAGCTGAATGAAAAAGCTCCGAAAAACAAGGAAAGGAAAAAAGGTGAGATGGGAAAAAGAAGCGATGAAGAAATCGAAGAGATGAGAAGTGGAATCAATGCCTATGTAAAATCCAAGGGGCAGTTGAGAACGGGGTTCACCACCGTTGAAGGAGGGGCTTTGATTCCGGAAGAATTGCTTGCTCCACAGATGAAACCAAAGGACGAGATTGACCTGAGAAACTACGTAAAGGTAGTTCCAGTAAACAGCTCAAACGGAAAATATCCGGTGATTACAAAATCCAATGGAAAAATGAATACGGTAGCAGAACTGGAAAAAAATCCGGAGCTTGCAAAACCAACAATTAGCAAAGTGAATTATGAAATCGAGACGAGAAGAGGGTACATCCCGATTTCACAGGAAGAGATTGACGATGCAAATTACGATGTGACCGGACTTATCCGCGATGAAATCAATTCCCAATCCCTGAACACTTCGAATGCCAGCATCGCAGCCGTTTTAAAGACAGCTACACCAAAAGCAGTTACAGGTATTGACGGACTGAAAGATTTGGTAAATAAGGGGATTAAGAAGGTATATCCTGTTAAGTTCATTATTTCTGCATCATTGTATGCAGAGCTTGACAAGCTGAAAGATAAAAACGGGCGTTACCTGTTGCAGGATTCTATTGTAACCCAAAGCGGGAAAATACTGCTTGAAAGGGAGGTCATCGTTCTTGATGATGACATGATTGGAACAAAAGCAGGTGATCTTGTTGGATTCGTTGGAGATCCGAATTCATTCATGGCATATTTTGATAGAAAGCGTACTAGCGTGGAGTGGGTAGACAACCAGATTTACGGCAAACTGTTAGCGGGTATCGTGAGATATGACGTAAAGAAAACGGATGCAGACGCAGGATTCTATATTACATACACAAATGCTGTGGAAGGTGCATGATTATGAAGTATGTTGTGATTAAAGAGTTTAAGGACTTACAGGATAATGAAAGAATTTATGAAGTAGGAGAGGAATATCAGGGAAAGAGGACAAAAGCGAGAATCACAGAGCTTTCCACGGATGCGAATAGGCTTGGAGTCCCTCTGATTCAGAAAGAAGAGGAAACAAAATAGGAGTAATGGTATGAAAGAACAGGTACTGCCACTATTAAAAGCAAGATTAGGAATTTCTACAGAAAGTAGGGATTCTGTTTTGAGTGCAATTTTAGATGGGATTGTGTCGGAATGTAAGGAAACGTATGGAATTATCCTTAAGAGTGACAATGCATCGCATGTGATGTTCGTGCTGGATTGGGCGACGTGGAAGTACAATCATCCGGAGGACGGAACGACACCGAGAAGCATTCAATTTCGGCTTAAAAATCTAATCATAAAGAGAGCGTGTGAAGAAAATGGAACGAACATGGGATGACAAAGTGATACTGGTAGGCACTGGCGGATATGAAGAGGATGAATTGGGGCAGCAGGCAGCAATACCGAGAGAGACGACCGTGTGTTGCTGTAAACAGCCGATATCAAGACAGGAATTTTATCTTGCCGGACAAAGCGGTATCCGGGTTTCCGAAATACTGATCATACATCCGTATGAATATAACGGAGAGAGTACGGTTGTGTTTAATGGGAAACGGCTAAGTGTGATCAAGACATATCCAATCAGTCAGGAAGAGTTAGAGCTGACTTGCGTAGAAAAGTTGGGTGATAAGAATGGGAAGAAAAATCCAAGCTGACCAATTAGGGGAAGAAATTACGAGAACATTGAAACAATATGTTGAGGATGTAAAAGTAAATTCACAAGAGGCGGCGGAGAAAGTAGCAAAAGAAACCGCCAAGGACTTAAAACAAACCAGTCCTGTTGGTCCAGGAAGAAAAGGAAACCATTATTATAAAAATTGGACATACAAGGCATATAGGGGCGGGGCGGAGGTGTATAACAAAGCCCCAACCTATAGACTGACGCATTTATTGGAAAAAGGTCATCAATTGATGAGGGGAGGAAGAAAAATCGGAGATGTTCCAGGAAAAGAGCACATTGCACCGGCGGAAGAAAGGGCTGTTGCGAAATACGAGCAGGAGATAACAAGGAGGCTATAATTATGACACTTCCTGAATTAAAAGAAATGCTGAAAACGTTAGGGCTTCCAATAGCATACTATTGTTTTGATGTAGGTCAGGTGCCGGATTTACCATACATTGTATACTACGCAGATGAAGATGTTGGTTTTGAAGCAGATGACATTACATACTACGAGCAATGCAGTGTGACGATTGAAGTCTACAGCAAGAAAAAAGATATGGAACTGGAGAAAAAAGTGAAGAAACTGTTAAACGATAATCAACTCCAGTACAAATCGTACGAGAGTTTTTTAGATTCAGAAGATATGCATTTAAAAGCATATGAAATTAATATTTAGACCAGGAGGAAATAGAAATGACAGGAGCACCAGAAAACAAAGTGGAGTTTGGTTTGCGAAACGCATATTATGCGCTTGCAACCCTGAGTGAAGAAACAGGAAAAGTTACATTTGCAGCACCGAAGAAACTTCCGGGAGCGGTATCACTGACAATGGACCCTAATGGCGACATCGTGAAATTTAAGGCGGATGACATTGACTATTATACAAATTCTAATAATCAGGGATATAAAGGAACATTGACTTTGGCAAGGGTAACAGATGAATTTCGTGTAGATGTACTTGGAGAAGAAAAAACAACAAGCGGGGTATTAATAGAGAACGCAGAAGCACAGGCAAAACAGTTCGCGCTTTTGTTTGAATTTCAGGGGGATAAGAAAGCGACAAGACATGTAATGTATTATTGCACGGCTTCAAGGCCGTCCGAAGCAAGTAAAACAAAAGATGGCGGCGACATTAACACAACAGATTTAAGCATCGAGGCATCACCAAGACCTGACAATATGCTTGTAAAAGCAAAAACGACACCGGGAGTTGCAAGCGATGTATACAGTAAATGGTATACAAAAGTTTTTGAAAAAGAAGAAGTTCCGGCTGCTTAAGGAGGGAATAACAGATGGAGAAAACAATATACATTGACGAAAAGCCGGTACGGTTAAAATCCACCGCCGCTCTTACGAAGAGATATAAAGCACAGTTCCGAAGGGACTACTTTGGCGATATGCTCAAGATCGCAAAGGTATTCGGGGATGGAAAAGAAAAGAAATTTTCCAATTTGTCCTATGATGATTTAGGGAAACTGGACATGGATGTACTTTACGATATTATTTGGACAATGGCAAAATCGGCGGATGCAAGTATTCCAGACCCGGAAACATGGCTCGATGGGTTTGAAACATTCCCGCTAATGGACATATTGCCGGAAATCAAAGATTTACTATCTAACTCAATGCAGAGCAGTAAAAAAAAATAAACGACGGGGACTCTTCCAGTGAAGAAATATTCACGGTAGAGTCCTTTTATTATTGCTGCAGACAGGTCGGACTTACATCGGATGATATCGAGGAAATGACCATCGGAGATTGTCTGGATTATATTCAGGAGTATATCGATAACCAGAAAGAAACAAAGAAACAAAGCACAAGGAAAGCATCACAGGAAGATTTCGACAATTTTTAGCAGGAAGGGAGACAAAAACTTGGACAAGAAGATAAGAGGCATTACGATACAGTTTGGAGCAGATGCGTCCCCGCTTGGAAAGGCATTAAAGGATGTAGAAAAAACATCCTCCGGTTTGAATGGAGAGCTGAGAAAGGTAAATAAGCTGCTAAAATTCGACCCGGGAAATACAACGCTTCTCGCACAGAAACAGCAGATTCTTTCTGAGTCCATCGAGAATACACAAAAGAAACTGACAGGGCTAAAGCAAGCACAGTCAGAAGTAGAAAAGATGTTTAAATCGGGAGACATCGGTGAAAAAGAGTACCGCGAATTCCAGAGAACTCTGGAAGAAACGGAACAGTCATTAAGATCCTACACAACGCAAATGAACCGGATGCAGGAAGAACAGAAGAAATTTCAGAAAGGCACAAAGGAACTCAACACTTTTCTGGAGGCGACGGGGAAAGGTCTGGATGACTTTCAGGATGTTCTCGGAACAAAACTCACGAATGCGCTGAAAAATGGAACGGCAAACTCTGATGATTTGACAATTGCAATCAATAAAATCGGAAAAGCAGCATTAGGAGCAGATACAGACCTTGGGAAAATGAGGGACGCTTTAAATCAAATTGACGATGGCGGAATTGATGAAGTACGAGAGTCATTGAAAAAATTAGAAAGCAAATCCGATGATACGGAAGAAGCGCTTAATAACATCGGGGAAGGAATTTCAGCGGGAAACCTGTTAGAGGCAGGCGAACAAGTTTCAGGACTCGGGGACAAAATAACAGACCTTGGAAAAAAGGCAGTAGAAACATTTCAGAACTTTGAAGATGCAACAATAAAAGTAAATTCCAGATTTGACGAAACAGGGGGGTCAGCGCAAAAGAACGCAGATTTGATAAAAAGAGTATACGAAACAGGTATAGGAGACTCTTTGGATTCTGTCGCGAATGCAGTCATTATCGTAAAAGACAATCTGAAAGACCTTGACGATACAAGTCTTGAAAACATTGTTTCTCAGGCTTTGATTCTTGAAGATGTATATGGGATTGATATGGCGGAAAGCATGCGTGGAGTGAATGCCTTGATGAAGCATTTTGGCACGGATGCAACAACGGCAATGGACTTGCTTGTATCAGGAACACAAAACGGCTTGGATAAGACAAATGAGCTTGGAGACAACCTTTCAGAGTATTCGGGAAAATTTGCAGAGGCGGGATATTCTGCGGAAGAATACTTCCAACTGCTACAAAATGGATTGGATAACGGAGCATACAATCTGGACAAGGTAAATGATGCCATAAATGAAGTTACGACAAGATTAGCGGACGGAACAATCGGAAATGCGATTGACATCTATTCAGAAAAAACACAGGACCTATTTTTAAAATGGAAGAACGGTCAGGCAACGCAGAAGGAAGTAATAGATTCTATCGTATCTGACATAGCAGGATGCCAAAATCAGCAGGAACAATTAAATATGGCAGCGACTGCATTTGGGACAATGGCAGAAGATGGAAGCATGAAATTCATAACTTCATTAACACCGGTTGGAGACACATATTCAGACGTAGGAGGAAAGGCTTCAGAATTCCAGGACAAAACAACAACATCAGCACAGGAAACGGAAAGCGCTATGCGAAAGTTGTCAGATACATCGGAACAATTCGGTAGTGATATACAGGAAATGCTGACACCGGTATTAGAGTTCTTGGCTGAACTTGCAGAAATGTTCGTTGAGCTTCCAGAGCCGGTAAGAAATTTCATTGAAATAATCGGAGGTATAACCGCGGTAGTTGCAGTTATAACTCCGATTATTTCAGCGGTCATGATATTAAATGGTGCGCTTACATCTTTAGTTGGAGTAGGACTATTACCGATAATTGGGATAATAGCTGGGGTAGTTGCTGTTATAACCATAGTCATTACTGCAATAAAAAATTGGGGAGCAATAACAGACTGGCTTTCTGAAAAATGGCAGGCATTTAAAGACTGGATTTCTGGGATATGGGAAGGAATAGCAGAGACAATACAAAATGTATGGACGGGGATAACAGACTGGCTTTCCGAAAAATGGCAGGCATTTAAAGACTGGATTTCTGGGATATGGGAAGGAATAGCAGAGACAATACAAAATGTATGGACAGGGATAAAAGACTTTTTTCAGACAATATGGGATGCGATTTATAGTGTAATTGAGGTTCCTTTGAACCTGATAAAAAGTATCATAGAAGGCGTAATGTATGCGATATACGCCGCAATATACACCGTGTGGGAAGTGATAAAGTTTGCACTGAAAGCTGCGTGGGATTGGATTAGCTCTACAGCGTCAGCCGTATTCACTCCAATCGCGGAATTTTTCAGCGGAGTTTGGAACACTATTTCGGAAGTCGCGGTTACTATATGGGAAACGATAAAAGAGGCATTGTCAACAGCGTGGAACTGGATAGGTCAAACAGCGTCAGCCGTATTCACTCCAATCGCGGAATTTTTCAGCGGAGTTTGGAATGGAATAAAAGATGTAGCTGTAAACATCTGGAATACGATAAAGGACACGCTCGACGGAATATGGGGTGGAATAAAAGACAAGGCAACAGAAGTATTCTCATCACTATGGAAATTCATAAAGGAAGGATTTAACTCGCTAAAAGATACACTTGGCGGAATTGTAAGCGGAATTGCCAAGGGAATCATAACACCGATAGGAAATGCGATAAACGGAGTCATAAAAGGGGTAAACTGGATTCTGGATAAAGTTGGCTCTAAAAAGCAGTTTGACCTATGGGAAATACCTAAATTTGCCCGCGGAGCGGCGGGACTTCCGGAAGATACAATTGGAATTGTGAACGACCAGAAAGGCTCTGTTTATAAGGAACTAATTGTTCCACCGGATGGAAAACCGTTCATTCCGGAAGGGAGGGATGTAGTCCTTCCGATGAAAAAAGGAACGAAAATCCTTCCGGCTGATGAAACAAAGAACCTGTTCAGTGTTTTACCGCATTTTGCGAGTGGAATCGGTGATTTTTTCAGTGGGCTATGGGAATCGGTATCAAGTTTTACTGGAAACGTTCTCGATTATATTCAGCATCCAAAAAAAATTGTACAGATTGCAATTGATAAATTCACCGATTTATCAGGAATCGTAGAGCCGTGGCTGTCTGTGACAACAGGAGCGGTAAACAGCGTGGTTGATAATATCACAGATTTCGTCAAGGAAATTTTTGATAAGGAATTGACTGTAAAATACAATGCATCCGCAGGCGTGGAACAGTGGAGGGGTCTTGCAGAGAAGGCACTTCGCATGACAGGGCAGTATTCCGAAGCAAATCTGCAAAGATTGTTATATCAGATGCAGACAGAGTCTGGAGGGAATCCTAACGCAATAAACAACTGGGACAGCAATGCAGCGGCTGGAATTCCGTCCAAAGGATTGATGCAGGTCATCGATCCGACGTTTAGAGCTTATGCAATGCAAGGATACAACACGAACATATACGACCCACTATCTAATATGCTTGCATCTATAAGATATGCGGTAGCTACATACGGAAGTTTGGAAAGAGCATATAGAGGGGTGGGATACGAAGAAGGAATCGGAAGCATAGACCTGTCAAAACTATTTTCTGTTCCATCTCTTGATATTCGGTACTTTAAAGAAGGGGGAATCTTGACAAAACCAAGGGTATTCTCTACCGGACACGGGATTGGAGTAGCTGGAGAAGGAACGCAGAATGAAGCGATTGCACCAGTGCAAAAGCTAAAAGAGTATATTCAGGACTCTATCTTAGAGATACTTGGAAGTAAAAATATCGAGATTTCCATTGATATGATTGGATATATGGACGGACGGGCGGTAGCAAAGGGACAGGCACATTATATTCAGCCAATGATAGAAAAGAAGGAAAAGATGCAGAGATGGTTAAGGGGGGATGAAAAATGGGGTTACTAAGGGCAACATTTGACGGTGTTGAAATACCTGTTAAAATTACGAAGTTGGATAGAAATATCACACCTCCGCGTTCAAATGAAACGAAAACAATTGGAAATACAAGTGGAGCAAAATTAATGCACTCTATCCATGAACCCAAAAACATAGTAATGGAATATAAGATAAGTAATCAAACCGCAGGTGATTTCGTTAAGTTTCGGAGAAATGTGGCTGAAATTATTGGAAAAAGCGAACCGAAAAGACTGATTTTTTCAGATGAACCAAATCTATATTATATGGCAATATTGGATGGAGAACCGGGATTGAGTGAAGAAGATATGATAAGTAGTGGCAGCATTACGTTCCTTATCCCGGATGGTCTCGCGCATTCCACGGTAGAAAAGACCTTCACCGCCGCCCCGGACGGGGATGGTATATTGAAAGCGACCATCGTAAACAACGGCACGGAATCAACCCCAATCGACTACACCATTACCCATAACCATGAAAACGGTTATATTGGGATT
>X357_Northern_Tamandua__coassemble_402_pt1 | contig 13886 bp, 12 predicted proteins | sample X357_Northern_Tamandua__metabat2_low_PE_004 | metagenome-assembled genome bin X357_Northern_Tamandua | reverse complement strand
GGCTGTTCCTCAAAGCTTGTTGTATGGAGTGCGTACTGGTACCGGATATCAAACGATACACTGCCGGCTGCATTCCGGGCGGCAGGGGATGTAAAAGCATGTATGGCGGTTTCCGTCCCGTCAGCAAAGAAGGAATGGACGGGCTGGTGGACTTTTCGGATTTGAAATATTATAACGATATGCAGCCGCTTGCGGACGTGACAGATGCGATTGAGAAGGCAGAGTTGTAATGGGATTGTAGGAAAGATTAACGAGCGGGAGATATTAGCCGAGACAGCAGAAAAAATCCGGGAAATCAGGGAGGAGGTACAATGAAAAAATTCAGACATCTCCGAGAGCGTATGCTCTTCAGTATTTTGGCAGTAGCTATGTTACCGGTTCTGATTTTTGCACTTGCTTCCCAACAGAGCATTCAGAAATGGCAACAGGAAAATCTGAGTGAACGGATGGAAGCAAATTTGGATAGTGCAAGCCGCTGTCTGGACCTTTTACTGGATAAATATGCAACCATTTTGTTTGATTTGTGTACTGATGATTCGGTGATTGAGACGGTGGAAGAAATTAATCAGAATAAAGACGTACTGGACGTCAATACAAGTAAAATCCGACATGAGTTCAGCCATATCTGCAACCGGAATCAGGGAGTGGAGGGAATTACCATGTTTCTGAAAAACGGTCAGGTTGTGTTTTACGATAAGCAGAATTCTTCCTCTGTCAGCAGTAGCTGGGCAGAGCGGGTGGAATGTCCGGAGGTGCAGGGCGGGGAAGTGTACCGTGGAGTTCTGCAGCCGGTAAAAGTAGCGAATAAAAACACCTATTTGTTTCAGATTGCAAGGAATCTGGTAGATTACAGGGATATTCAAGAGAATCTTGGAACGGTGGTAATCAGTATTGATGAAAAACTGGTTTCGAATGTTATACAGGTCGGGGCAAATGCAGAAACGTATCTTCTGGATGGAGATACCGTGATTAGTGCGCCGGCATTCAGCAAAGTTGGAAAAAGTTTTGAGAAACTTCGCGATACAAGGGCGAATTATTACGGCTCCGTGTTAAACGAAACAAGTGGATTTACCATTTGTGTTGAGCGGGATTTGTCGGCATATAACAATACAAAACAACTGCAGATTATTCTGCTGTGCGTTGTATCGCTTGTGTCGGTTATTATCATGGCATGTCTGAGTTATATACTTACAAGACCGTATCTTGGAATGGTGGAAACGTTTGAAGACTCCATTAAGCGGGTTGAAAATGGGGACTTCTCAGTAAGAGTAAAGCTTCCGAGGAATATGCCGGAGGAAATCGAAAATATACAGTCCGGTTTCAATGAGATGGTGGAGCATCTGGATGATTTAATCAATCAGGTCAAAAAATCATCGTTGGAGCAGAGAAATGCAGAACTGTCCGCGCTTGAGGCGCAGATAGACCCCCATTTCCTGTACAACACACTGGATACGATTAACTGGAAGGCGATTGAACAGGGACAGTATGACATCAGCGAGATGTTGGTTGCACTGGCAAATATTTTCCGTTATACAGTAAATAATGCGGGCGGTACAATTACTCTGGAGCAGGAATTCGGGTGGCTGACCGAATACTTGCTGCTTCAGGGGGCGAGGCTTGGAAAGATGCCGACAATTGAGGCAGATATACCGGAAGAGCTGATGGGATTCAAGATACATAAGCTTCTGCTGCAGCCATTTGTAGAGAATGCAGTGAAGTATGGGTTTGCAGGGAAAGAGGGGCAGTGTGTGCTCCGGATTTCCGTAAACAGTCTGGGAAGCCAGATGCATTTGATGATTGAAGATAATGGAAATGGCATAAAGGAAAGCACGCTTCAAATGCTAAACGATGAAACGGCGGAGATGGAAGGACATCTCGGTGTTGCAAATGTAAGAAAACGTCTGAAACTTTATTATGGCGAGGAGACGACGGTATATTTTGAAAGTCAGGAAGGAAACTATACAAGAGTACATTTGTTTATTCCGATAGCAGAAATGGCTCCAAAGAAATAGCAGGTAACAATCATTGCTGGCACAGGTATGACGGAAGGACAGCGATGGTACAGAGTGAAAAGAATGATTGGGAGGTCGGACTGGAATGCGAATTGCGGTTATTGAAGATGAAACACCCATCCGGGAGGGGATGGCAAAGATTTTACAGAAAATAAAACCGGAGTATGAAGTTGTCGGAACAGCGAAAGATGGAGCTGAAGGGTTAGAACTGGTACGGAGCATCCGGCCGGACCTTATTATTATGGATATCCGGATGCCAAAGATGACGGGGCTTGAGATGCTGGCAAAAATCCGTCAGGAAAAAATCATGTGCAAGGCGATTGTGCTGTCTGCATATTCCGATTTTAATTATGCAAAACAGGCAATAGAGCTTGGAATCGAGAATTATTTGCTGAAACCGATTCGTATTGCAGAATTAAGATGTACCTTGCAGGATATCGAAAATAAATTGACAAAAAGCCAGAGTCAGGAGAGAGTTTTTTCGTTGGAAAATATTTTCACAAGCTGTGTGAACGGGCAATTGCAGCCTGATGAAGCTTTCCATGTCATGACGCAGCACAAGTATGGCTTTACAGTAAATGACAGGGCGGAAATCCTGACCATCTGGCTTGGCAGCGGTTATGAACAGCAGAAAGACCGGGTGAAACAACTGGTGGAGAAGGCTGCGGGGCGGGAAATCAGCTACTCGGTATATGTTCAGAAAGCGGATGCATGGAAGTTATTAATTTGTGTGTTCTACCGATTGTCCGCCGGGACATCCTTGTTCCCGTTTTATCAGAAAACGGTGATTCCGGAAATCAGCAGCGGAGTGGAGCGGCCGATTGTATGTGTATGGAAAGAGTCCGGGAAAATCCTGAATCTGCCGGATGATTTAAAGGATATGAAAGCGTTGATGGAATGGGGGCTGATATTTGGATCGGGGAAGATTATTAATAAAGAAGAGATTCAAAAGCTGTCTCTTACCCAACTGAGATATCCAATTGAGCTGGAAGAAAATGCGAAAAAAGCGTTGTTTACAGAAAACAAGAGTGAACTGGTAAAGATATATGAAAAGTTATTTGAATATTACCAGCAGAATCTCTGTAGTCCGGCGGAGGTGAAAAACAGCCTGATTCGTTTTAATCTTGCATTGGTCAAGGCAAATGAAGAATATTTTGCAGAATCAGCACTGGAAATCCAGAACATTTTCCGGAGACTGTCATCGGTAGTATGCTGGCAGGAAATCGATACACTGATGGAAAAATTCTTCCACATAATGAATATTGATTCAAGGACTATGCAGGAGGAAACCCTTGTCAGCGGGATGGTGCAGAAAGCACAGCAACTGATTAAGAAATACTATGATCAGGGAATCACGTTGGAAGAGATTGCAGGAAAACTGTTTGTTTCCGAAGAATATCTGAGCAGCCAGTTTAAGAAAGAAACAGGGATGACATTCACCGAAACGGTGCGGAAATACCGGATAGAAAAAGTAAAAAAGCTGTTGCTGGAAACTCATCTGAAACTGAATCAGATTGCGGTGCTCGCAGGATATTCTGATCCAAAATATATGAGTAAAGTGTTCAAAGAGGAAGTCGGAATGCTTCCGAATGAGTATCGGAAATCAGTTCATTAGACATAAGTTCATTAAAAATTTCTACCTTTTTAATAAATTTCGTCTTTTTTTGTCGAATAAGTGTGGTAGTATATGTTTGTCGAGCAAGGAAAGAATAAAAACCAGTATTTGGGAAACAATGAAATATTGAGAGTTATGTTTGATGAAAAGAAGGTAATAAAAATGAATGAAATGAAAGTTACGTTTAAAAATCCGGAGGAGATACTTGACTTCGTAAAAAAAGTGACAAAATATGACTGCCCGATGGATATGAAGAGAGGAAGATTTGTAGTAGATGCAAAATCAATCCTCGGTATAATGAATTTAGGACTGAACAACGTTATCAACCTGAAGGTATATGATGATGATTGTGAACAGTTGAAACAAGAGATTTCCCAGTATGTAGCTGCATAAACACATGCTGAACCCTCCCCCCCTTCATAGTGTTATGAAAAGATAGAAATATCTTGTAGGTACCGTTTTGAACAGAATGATGCCTGTTCTGGCGGAAAAACTGGGACTTGTTTCTAACCCTCCCGCATACGATGAGTGTGCGGGAGGGTTTTTATTATTTTATGGATTCGGGTGTCAAAATCCAGAAAAGAACTCTTGTAAAAGGAACAGGGCTACATTATAATAGTAGAAGATATTCTGTAGAGTGCAGAAATACTATACAACGTATCATGGTATCGGGGTGTAAGAACCCAGACTGTACGGTGGATGAGATTCGGTGGGGCAGCATTCAGAGGATGGAGACCCAAGTGTGCAGTGAACGATACCCGAAAGGAGGAACGTTTTGAAGAACGAATTAGTCATTGTTCTCGACTTTGGCGGGCAGTACAACCAGCTCGTTGCCAGACGTGTCAGAGAATGTAACGTATATTGTGAAATTTATTCTTACAAAACAGATATAGAAAAGATTAAAGCGATGAATCCGAAAGGAATCATCCTGACCGGCGGACCAAATAGTTGTTACGAACCCGATTCGCCAACCTATTCCAAAGAGCTGTTTGAGATGGGAATCCCAATCCTCGGTCTGTGCTATGGTGCACAGCTTATGATGCATGTGCTCGGAGGAGAAGTCAAGGCAGCCGATGTCAGAGAGTATGGTAAGACAGAGGTGCTTATTGACAAAACATCTTCTAAAGTATTTGAAAATGTATCGCCATCTTCCATCTGCTGGATGAGCCATTTTGATTACATCGCCCGGACAGCCCCGGGATTCGAAATCAGTGCGCATACCGCGGACTGCCCGGTTGCGGCGGCAGAAAATGAGGCAGAAAAACTGTATGCCATCCAGTTCCATCCGGAGGTCCTCCACACGGCAGAGGGAACGAAGATGATTAATAACTTCGTTAAAAACGTATGTGGGTGTCTTGGAGAATGGAAGATGGATGCATTCGTAGAAGAGACAATTGCATCTATTCGCGAGAAGGTCGGAGACGGAAAGGTACTCTGTGCTCTGTCAGGAGGAGTTGATTCTTCGGTGGCAGCAGTGCTTCTTTCCAAGGCAATCGGAAATCAGTTGACATGTGTATTTGTAGACCATGGTCTGCTCAGAAAAGACGAAGGAGACGAAGTTGAGGCAGTATTCGGACCGGAAGGGTCGTATGCCCTGAACTTCATCCGTGTCAATGCACAGGAACGTTTCTACAGCAAGCTTGCCGGGGTCGAAGAGCCGGAGAAAAAGAGAAAAATCATAGGGGAAGAATTCATCCGTGTATTCGAAGAAGAGGCAAAGAAAATCGGAGCCGTTGACTTCCTCGTTCAGGGAACTATTTATCCAGACGTTGTAGAAAGCGGACTCGGAGGAGAATCCGCAGTTATCAAATCCCACCACAATGTAGGAGGACTGCCGGACTACGTTGATTTCAAGGAAATCATTGAGCCGCTGCGCGATTTGTTCAAGGATGAAGTAAGAAAAGCCGGACTGGAACTCGGAATTCCGGAAAAACTCGTCTTCAGACAACCATTTCCGGGACCGGGACTTGGGATCCGTATCATCGGCGAGGTAACCGAAGAAAAAGTTAAGATTGTACAGGATGCCGATGCCATTTACCGTGAAGAAATGGACGCAGCGGGAATGAACAAGACCGTCGGACAGTACTTTGCAGCACTGACAAATATGCGCAGCGTTGGTGTTATGGGGGATGAACGAACCTATGATTATGCAATTGCTCTGAGAGCTGTGAATACGGTCGATTTCATGACCGCCGAGAGTGCAGAAGTACCGTGGGTGGTACTTCAGAAGGTAACAAGCAGGATTGTAAATGAAGTCAACCATGTGAATAGAGTAATGTATGATCTGACTGGGAAACCGCCAGGGACGATAGAGTTTGAATAACGGACAGAAAACCTCGGATGCCCATTTTACAAGGGTTTCCGAGGTTTCTTTATGCCTGTTGGCTCTACTTTGGCTCTATTTCTCTGATGGAGTATTATTTTCGGAGTAATATCGAAAGGTTTTTACAATATAGTCAGAAGCACCGTCACCATATTTTTTATCGGTTATGTTTTTGACATAATCGCTGGAATAAGAGTCAATCAGTACGCTTATGAGAGGTTTATCAAGAGTCACAGAAGAACTATGCTCTTTGATAAATTCCAGTATCTCATAAACGATTTCCTGTATTTTGGGGGCGGATACATCACAGGTTAAATCGGCTGTTAGTTTGCCATACAGCAGATCTGATTGAGCGGCGATTTTTTCTGCATCCTCATTCCAATCTTTATTCATAAGTTCTGAAAAGTGATCCAAATTATATTTCATTTCTTCTGTATATTTTTCAATACTTCCAAAATGTTGAATGGCGAGTTTTGCTACATTTTCCTCATCGTCTTTAATCTTTTGAATGAACATATCAAAATTGTCGATACTTCCCCAATACTTAATAATTGTGTCTGCCTGATTAACCTTGAACTTCTCCAATGCGTAAATATACTCTGATAAATCAAATTCTTTGAAACTCATACATTCTTCTCCTTTCTCAAGTCGTTCAAGAAGCTGTATAAGTCTGTCTGTTCGGTTACGCTTTAGAAGAAGCATTTCCTTTTGCTTTTTAAAGGCGGCAATCCGGTCAAAATCAGGATTTTGCATAATTTTGATAATATCTTTTAACGGAAAATCCAATTCCCGGAAAAAGAGAATTTGTTGTAGGGTTTGCAATGCGTGTTCATCGTATAGACGATAGCCTGCAGAAGTAAGTTCGCTGGGCTTTAATAACCCAATCTCATCATAGTATTGCAGAGTGCGTATGCTTACCCCTGTTAATTTAGCAACTTGACTTATGGTTTTCATTTTATCAGCTCCTTAAATGATAGAGAAGCAAGATGGAAAATGCCGGCATACATCTTTTTTGCTTCACAAGAATAGCATACAGTATCACGTTACGTTGGAGTCAATAGGTTTTAAGGATTATTGTGGAAATAATTTTACAGTAATTCCATCAGTTCCTTTTTTAACTACCATATTATCGTCTACAAGATGATTTTTAATATCTTCTATGTTCTGCTCAATCTCATTGATAGTTTCTGTATAATCATCTTCAGCGCTCAACTTCTCTTTAGAGTTTTCCAGATTTTCTTTTATTTGCTTTGCTTTCAGATAGGTGCAAAGTTTCTGATTGATTGCAGCATTCTGAAAAGATAATTTTACAGTAGAAGGGATAAACTCGCCGTTATTATCCTTTTCCGCTTCAAATTTCATATCTATTTGTTCATCCAGTTTGAACAGTAAAGAAAGCACATCCGATACAGTTTCTATATCAAAGTCCATGAACAGGTTAATGCTAATACCAAGGGCGTTTGTGATTTTCAGTAATTGATCCGGCTTTGGATTGCGAATACCATATTCATACTTCTTGATAGTAGCCGGATTTATGCCGGAAAGATTCCCCAACATTTCTTGTGATATTCCACGTATATTCCGATAATATTTGATTTTTTCTCCGACAGTCATAGCGTTTCTCCTTTTTGTGTTTTGTGTATAGTGATAGTTTAGCACATCGGGACACATTTGTGTATAAAAATTTATGAAAAACACTTGACGAACACAAATGTGTACTATATAATACAAAGCGCAAGGAACACAAAAGTGTACTAAAATTAAAGAGGAAAGGAGAACTGAACATGGAGAATACGATGAAAATGTATATTACCGCAGATGAAGTTGCTGAATTACTCGAGTATCCAGAGGGTATGCATATAAAGTTATTCGAGGACTGAATGATGAGTTGAAAGCAAAGGGATTTCGAGTGATTTCGGGGAAAGTGCCAAGAAAGTATTTTCAGGAAAAATTTTATGGAATGGTTGTTTAGAAGAAAGGGGATGAAGATATGCCGGCAACAAGAGACGGAAAATTATGGCGCAGTCAGTTTTATTACAAAGACTGGCAGGGAGTACGCCGCAAAAAGAACAAACGAGGTTTTAAGACAAAAGGAGAAGCGGATGAATGGGAAAGAAATTTTCGCCAGCAACAGCAGAAGAATTTGGATATCAATTTTGAAAATTTCGTAGAAATTTATTTTGCAGATATGGAGAACCGTTTGCGAGAAAGCACGATTATCAATAAGCGATATGTGTTTGACTTGAAAGTAACTCCGTATTTCAAACACAAGAAAATGTGTGAAATTCAAACTTCAGATATCAGAGCATGGCAGAATGAGTTGATTAAAAAGGGATATGCCCAAACTTATTTGAAAAGCATTAACAATCAGTTGGCAGCGCTTTTTAATTACGCTGTACGCTATTATGATTTGCGTGATAATCCTTGCAGAAAAGCAGGAAGTATCGGAAAGAGCAAGGCTGATGAAATGGATTTTTGGACAAAACAGGAGTTCAAAGAATTTTTGCCATCTATGGATAGTAAGCCGGAAGCAAGAATGGCATTTCTGCTCTTGTATTGGACTGGTATGAGAATTGGAGAATTGCTTGCGTTAACCTATGAAGATATAGACTTAGAAAAGCGTTGTATCACGATTAACAAGTCATATCAGCGTTTGAATGGTAAGGATATGATTACGCCACCGAAGACACCGAAAAGCAATCGGAAAATATCTATTCCATCATTTTTAGTAGAGGAGTTAAAAGAGTATTGCAGTATGTTGTATGGAATAACGGCAAATGAAAGAATGTTCCGATTTACAAAATCATTTATGGAACATGAAATGGTTCGGGGGATAAAAGCAACAGGCGTTAGACGTATTCGCCTGCATGATTTAAGTTATCCAAACTTAAATAAAATCCAAACCTTTCGGCAGAGATGCTGTATTTATAGCAGATTCATCTGAAAAAGGTTTGGATTTTATTTTTAGCCTTTCCGTTTAATGCCGCAGAAATCACACAGAGATCCATCAGAGTTTTTCCATTTTGGAGATACTCTTTTATCATTCTCATCTTCCAAAGTGGCAAGACCCTTTGCTTTTTCTTTCATGGTAATGTCTAAATAAGTCATTGTGGTCTGCAGTTGTTCATGGCCAAGCAGGAAGGAAATCTGTACAATGTTCATCCCGTCTTCCAGCCAGTGTGATGCTTTCGCATGTCTCAGCCTGTGGGCATGCATGTCGAGCGGGACTTCATCGCATGAGCCATGCGCTGTTTTTGCATGTTTCTTCAACATTTTCGCTATCGCTGGCTGGGTTATTTTTCCATGTGTGCCGATGTTGCGTGAATAGAAGACGTATGCATCCGGGTCGGGGTGCTCCCCATGGAACTCTTTCATATAATGCTTCATGTGAGTGGTAACTTTGGGCAGGAGATACATGGTACGGAGCTTATTCCCCTTCCCGATGATGGTGGCATGTGGATTTGGCACATCCAGGTGTATCTGACTGTTTTTCATGGACAGTATTTCATCCACCCGGGCCGCCGTGCTGTATAGGAGCACTATGAATGCCATGTCCCTGCGACCGGTTCTGCTGGAAGGGTCTGGTGCCTCCATCAGCGCTTTTACGGCAGTACGGGACATGCCTTCTACTTTTTTCTTTGGACATTTCCGGCGCTCAATTTCAGATGCTTCCTGATACAAGTAAAGATATGCAGCATCCCGGCTCCCTAGATATTTCAGAAAGGTTCTTAAGGAAGCCAGACGGTTGTTGCAGCTGGCTGGGCTGCATCCCCTTGCCGCTCCCATCCAGACAAGCCATTCCTCAATAACTGTACGCTGGAAACAACCGCCATTCAAGGTCTCGCACCGGATCTTCTTTTCCGTTTCCAGGAAAGTTATGTATAGGGCAAGCGCATTCCGGTAAGACCGAAGCGTGTTTACACTGGCCGTTTTCTGCGAAGGTACATATTCATTCAGAAAGCCAGAAATACAGCCCGCAATCTTTATGCTCTCCTTAGTAGATTTCTTCATCAGATGGCACCTCCGGGATTATCCAGTCCGAACTTTCCCCCGCCTGTTCTTTCAGGATATGAGAAAGGCTAGGGACAATGGAATAGTAGTATTTCGTGCTTTCCAGCGTGGTATGCCCCATGCTTTTGCTTAAATACAAGAGCTTGTCATGGAAGCCAAATCCCTGCCCGATCCATCTGTTGATATTTTCTATGGCATAATGATGGCGGAATTCGTATGCGGTTGCGGGAGCTGCGTTAACTTTGTACCATAACAGCCTGAAGTTTTTCGTTACCCAGTTTCTATTAAAATGGCCGTTCCTTATGGAAGGGAAGAAATAAACCCTTTCTGGGACAACTTTTGAAATGGCCGCATCATAGCTGCGCATAATTTCCAGCATGGAATCATGGAGCACGATATAATGCTGGTCATGTCCTTTAGAATACTGGATGTCCAGGATGCCGCTATCAAGATTTGCACTCTCCCGCAGCAGCAGCCGTGCCTCATTTGTGCGTATGCCGCTGCTGTAAAGGAGACGGAAAAATACCGGGAGCGTAAGCTTGCGCACCAACGCTTCTTTTCCTTTATTAGCAACGGGGATGCTGTCGCATTCATGGAAAAAGCCTGCGAGTTCATCTTCCGTAAAAGGATGGGGTATGTAAGTCCTTCTTTCCTTTCTTGGAATCTGCGGTGGCAGGACAGATGACAGACCGCGTTCGTTCAAAAAACGAATGAAGCTGCACACCACATAAATCCGCGACCGACAGGAATTGTTTTCCTCGGTGTCCCGCTGTCTGCACCAACCGTTAACCATCTCCTGTGTCAGCTCCACCTCATCTGGATAACTACGGTGGCAGTAATGGTCAAAAAGCATCAGGTTTTCTTCATAAGAAGAATCATTCCAATGCTGTGAGGCCTGTCTGTACCGTATAAAGCTGTGAATCTGTGGCGCAAGAAAAGAATGGAATTCTTTCATACGGATAACACCCCCTTTGCCAGCGGAAATATCTCTATGCTCAGTGCACATTCCTTCAAATGCACAAAATCAGCCCGTAGGTATGGCTCTAGGGAATCCGGGGCGGTATGCCCGAGCGTCTGCGTGATCACAGGTTGCGGCACCCCGTTTTCCAGCATGGTGGATGCCAGATTGTGCCGAAAGAGATGGGTGCCCTTTCTGCTGCCAGGGGTCTGCCGTATTCCTGCAGCTTTGAACACTTTTGCGACAATACTCCCGATGCTGCGGCTGGCTAGCGGGGAGAATGGGCGCGTTTCGGATAAGAATACATGGCAGTCGCCGGTATCGGGTCTCTCTTCCAGCAGATAATCATATATAGCATTGCCGACAACAGCGGTAAGCGGCAGTTCTACCGGTACTGCCGTTTTCTGCTGGATAATGAGGATGGTTTCCTTTTCCCAGTCGATAGCGTCCATCGTAAGGGCTGCGATATCGCAGCCGCGGAGCCCGGTGAAAATCAGCAGAAGAAGTATAGCTCGGTTTCTCCTGGATATGCCTTCCTGGTTCACTGCATCCCGCAATGCACTGATTTCGTCTGCCGTAAGGTACTGTATGTTTTTTCTTGTCTCCCGCAGCATAGGCAGTAGGGCGAGTATACGCCTGCACTGTGGCTCTTTCCATTTAAGGCAGGCTTTGAGTACGGCAGCGATGTTCTTCTTATAAGAACAGCTCTTGATCAGTACGCCATCTTCTGAAATAAAAAAAGAAAGTATGGAGTCTTCCGTAATTTCTTCCAGGCATCTGGCTCCCCGCTCCTGCATCTGGAATAAAAAAGATGACGCATTATGAGATTCTGTGCGTATAGTTGTTTCCTTTTTGCCCCGCTGTTTTTCGTACCGACAGTAAAAATCAATCATCTCTTTGAATTCCGGTTCAAGGAGATGGTAGGCGCCCCTTTCAAAAAGGCTGTGGCGTCGTCTGCCATCCGGGAAACAGCCAAAAACATCGAATTGCTCCAGCGCACCAATGACAGTACGCTTGTTACGGAGGGAGTTTTCCGACCGTGGAGATTTCAGGTAATCAAGATAGATATCACGGTATGATTGCCAGCCGTTGTCCTCTGCATGGCTAAGTATGTGCCGAATTTCTTCACGGAACAGCCTGACATAATGTTCAGAGTATCCGTTTTTTTCCATGAACGAAATTAACTCGCCGTGGTGTTCCTTTAGGTTTTGTAAGTCCATATGATTTCCTCCTTTTTTGTTATAGGAGTATCATACACCAAAATAAAATCCAAACCTTTTTCAGATGAATCTGCTATAAATACAGCATCTCTGCCGAAAGGTTTGGATTTTATTTAAGTTTGGATAACGAATAAAATCCAAACGTTTGGATTTTCTCAGGCACTCTCATGCGTCCTTACTGGTAGAAATGGGATTTCAGCCATTAGCGATTGCAGAACGGTTGGGGCATGAAAAGATTGAGACTACCTTGAATACCTATTCCCATTTGTATCCCAATAAACAAGCAGAATTGGCAGAGAAGTTGGAAATTGCCAATGGAGAGGAGTAGCTATGAGTGGAGTACACAAATACCCAACAATCAGCTTTCGCATTTCCCCAAGAGAAAGGGACGAAATAGAAGCAAAGATCAAAGCGAGCGGTATGCAGAAAAAAGATTATTTTGTACGCTCCTGTATCTATAACAAAGTGTGTGTAGTCGGGAAAAAAGAAGTGATATATCAACTGGTTGAGGAATTACAACTTATGCAGTATAACATTACAGAAATCCTGAAGCAATTTGAAGAGCGGGAAATCCTGTTATCAGACGAAGGCTTGAAGCAGATGAAAAATGACTGTCTGGATATGCTGAAAGCCATTATATGGATGTTAGACGGAGCAAAGTATCTTTGGCAGGGAACAGAAAAAAGTCCCGACAGCGGCAACTGTTAGGACTTACGAAAAATTGGATAACCTTTGCTATCAAGATATTTCCAAAATCAGTATAACAGAGGTTTTCCGCAGAAACAACAGAATTTTTGAATGGAGGACTTTATGGAAGAACAGAAAATTGAATTAAAAATTATTAATATGGCAGATATTCAGTCGCAGGAAATTGAATGGTTATGGTATCCGTTTATCCCTTATGGGAAATTGACAATTATTCAAGGAGATCCGGGAGATGGAAAGACAACACTTGTATTGAATCTTGCAGCCAAATTATCAAAGGGTATCGGATTGGATGAAGAGATGCAGGTATCAGAGCCTATGAACATTATTTATCAGACCGCCGAGGATGGATTAGCAGATACAGTAAAGCCGAGACTTGAAGCGGCAGACGCTGATTGTGAGAAAATTGTGGTTATTGACGAAAGCGAAAAATCCCTTTCTATGGTGGACGAACGATTGGAACAGGCGATTATTCAAACCAATGCACGATTACTTATATTAGACCCGATACAAGCCTATCTGGGCGGCGGAATGGATATGAACCGGGCAAATGAAGCAAGAGATATGACTAAGAAATTAGGACTTTTAGCAGAGAAGTATAAGTGTGCCATTATCCTAATCGGTCACATGAATAAGGCTGCTGGAAACAAGGCGGCATATAGAGGAATGGGTTCGATTGACTTTTTCGCAGTCGCAAGAAGCGTTCTTTTAGTCGGTAGAATAGAAGGACAGGAAAATATGCGTGCAGTTGTGCAGATAAAAAATAACCTTGCTACATTTGGACATTCAAAAGCATTTGAATTGACAGAAGAAGGATTTCATTGGCTGGGCGATTATGAAATTACGGCAGACGAATTGCTGGGAGGGATAATTCCAAAAGCAAATAAAAAGGAACGGGCAAAACAACTCATTTACGAACTGGCAGAAACAAATAACGTGGTGAAAAGTGAGGATATTGTTAGTCTTGCCGAAGAAAAAGGAATTTCAATGTCGAGCGACACACTCTGGTCGCCACTAACGACACTTTATAATCGCCAACTTT
>X357_Northern_Tamandua__coassemble_396_pt1 | contig 15368 bp, 16 predicted proteins | sample X357_Northern_Tamandua__metabat2_low_PE_004 | metagenome-assembled genome bin X357_Northern_Tamandua | reverse complement strand
GTGTGGGAGTGGTTAGAAAAGTATGTTGCTCCGTCTTTGAAGCTGTTCGCAGAGGTTGGGAAGATAGAGCAGAGAGATTATATAGGTAATCTTGTGAAAAATGGAGAAATGAATATTACGCAAAAGCAGTTGTATGATGATTACATAAAAGCAAGAAAATTGAATGAAAGGGGATAATCATTATAGAAAAAGCACTATTAAATCTAAAAGAAGTAAGCGAGTATCTTGGAATTGGAGAAACAAAGACAAGAGAACTCTTAAAAAGCAGAAACTGTCCGTTTTCTATGAAGATTGGGTATCGGTGGTATGCGAATAAAAAAATGTTGGAGAAATGGATACAAGAACAATCAGAGAAAAAAGGGGGAAATTGTTCTATTTGATATGTATGTAGATAAGTGGTATAGTGTAAGAGATATAGTTGTCAAAAGAACAGTTTATATCATGCAGAGAGAGGTGTGATATAAATTGGGCAAGAGTTTAAAAGGAAAAGAATTAGGTGCAGGACTGTATCAAAGAAAAGACGGAAAGTATTGTGGTCGTTTCTATGACCGTTTTGGTATTAGACGTTATGTATATGGGAAAACCATTTCTGAAACAAAAGAGAAGTTAAATACAGCGATATATGAAGATAAAATGGAAATGAATGTTGTAGATAACACAGTGACGTTAGATGAATGGTATCAGAAATGGTTAGAAATATACAAATACAAAGTGATTGCACCCAGTACAAGAGTACAGTATGAGAGTATTTATAAAAAGCATATTCAAAAAGATTTTGGACACATGAAACTGAAAGATATACAGCCTTTACAAATTAGAGGAAAACTTGTAAATCTTGATAAAGAGGGTTTTGGATATGAAACACAGAATAAAGTCCGTATTTTAATGTTGGATATGTTTAATAAAGCGGTTTCGGACAATGTGGCAATGAAAAATCCTGTAAGGAACATTAAAGTTGTACGAGATGAAGAAAAAGAGCCTCGTGTACTGTCAATAGAAGAACAATCTGCCTTTTTTGACACCTGTAAAGGAACATTTTACGATAATCTTTTTAATGTGGCGATTTCAACAGGACTTCGCCCCGGAGAATTATATGCTTTAGAAGCAGAGGACTTGGATTTTGAGAAAAAAGTGATACATATTACAAAATCGTTGTCCTATCAAAAATTCGAGGGAGATACAGGTAAGACCTTTCACATGGGAAAAACGAAAACTAAGTCCAGTCACCGTGATGTGCCTATGAACAGAAGATGTGAAATTGCGTTGAAGAAACAATTATTGCAGAAGAGAGTTGTTTCGGGTAAGAATGGTGCTAAAACATTAAAAGGATTTGACAATTTAATTTTTACAACGAAATATGATACTCCGCTCAATGCACAAATTTATGCAGACGCCATTAAGGTAATCGTTGAGCAAATCAATCTTATGCGTGAGGAATTAGAACAATTTGAAACATTTTCGGGGCATTGCTTTAGACATACATTTGCGACAAGATGTTTTGAAGCAGGTATACAGCCGAAAACAGTTCAGAAGTATCTAGGTCATGCTACATTGCAAATGACAATGGATTTATATACTCATGTATTAGAAAATCATTTATCAGATGAAATGGATAAGTTAGATAGCAGACTGGAAGTGATTGAACTTTCAAGTGATGATTTAGCAGAACAACGCTTTGAACGGGAGTATGGAAAACAAAACGAAATGGTGTTCTCAGACAAGTTAGTACGCATAGGATAAATGGGAGTATAATAGGAGTAACAGGAAATGCAATGGGAGTACAAAGCGATTGAAAATGGCTTAAATAAAGGAAAAATCAAGATATGATTTGTACTCTCTAGTTGTTTTATTACGTTTATCAGGTGACTCCGTTTGATTTGTATGGGACGCCATCAGTATGGCAGAATGCAAAATAAAAGGGTTTGAGGGGAAAATCAAAATGAAGGATACATATTTTTCAGACAAAGTAAATGGATTCCGACCGGGAATCTTTGCAACGTTGAATGAGAAAAAAGAAGAATTGCTAAGACAGGGGAAAACCGTATATAACCTGTCGGTCGGGACGCCGGACTTTCCTCCGGCTCCGCATATTATGAAAGCGATGGAAACTGCATGTCGGGAACCCAAAAATTATAAGTATGCATTGAGGGAACTTCCGGAGCTTATTGAGGCGGTGCAGTGCCGGTACCGGCACCGGTTTGGCGTGGAACTGGAAAAAGACGAGATTACTGCCGTATATGGTTCGCAGGAGGGAATGGCACATATCGGGATGGTGCTCTGTAATCCGGGAGATACCATTCTTGTACCGGATCCAGGGTATCCACTGTTCGGGATGAGTGGAATCATGGCAGACGCCAACGTGGAATATTATCCGATTGAGGAAGAAAATGGGTATCTTCCTGATCTGGATGCAATCCCAAAAGAAGTACGGATAAAGACAAAGTACATGATTGTTTCTTATCCGCTGAATCCGGTCTGTGTCTGTGCACCAGATGAATTTTATAATCGGCTGATTGCATTTGCAAAGGAAAACGATATTATCATTATTCATGATAATGCATATTCAGATATTATTTATACAAGGAAGCAGGGGCGCTCATTCCTGTCCTTTGAGGGGGCGAAGGAAGTTGGGGCTGAGTTCTATTCACTGTCCAAATCTTATAATCTGACAGGAGCAAGAATTTCTTTTGTCGTTGGAAATCAGGAGATTGTCCGGAAACTGAGGATTTTCCGTTCTCAGATTGATTACGGAATCTTTCTTCCGGTGCAGTATGCCGCAATTGCAGCGCTGACTGGCCCAGATGATTTTGTGGAAGAGCAGCGGCAGAAATATGGGCGCAGAAACCGTGCTTTGTGCGGTGGCCTGCGAAAAATCGGGTGGAATGTACCGGACAGCCAGGGAACGATGTTCGTCTGGGCAAAGATTCCGGAGGGGTATGATTCCTCATTGGATTTCTGTCTGAAACTCATGGGACAGACAGGTGTGATTGTGACCCCGGGGAATGCATTTGGAAGCAGAGGGGAAGGTTATGTGCGGATGGCGCTGGTAATTGATGAAGAGAAGATCCACGAAATGCTTGGCGTGTTGGCGCAATCCGGAATCTTTCAGCCAGCATGACTTCAATAAAAGAGACTTTTTAATATTTAGAAAATCCGTATTCATATGGATATCATCTACGGGCGGAAAACAGTGAACACAATATCCGGACTGTTTGGCAGGAAGTACCGGACAGAAGGGCTGCCGTCCTTTGCAAAAGCAGTGGGAACGGATATGATATGGAAAAAATAAATGCAGGAGAAGACAGAGAATATGCAGAGAATAGCAAAATTTCACAAAGTAAGTAAAGCGCAGTTTGCCAGAGATTGGACAGATACATTTGGGGTACAGCCGGAGGGGGAGATTGAAAAAATCTACACTGCAATCCAGCTTCCGAAACGCGCGACAGCATGTTCTGCCGGATATGATTTTTATGCTCCGTCAGATATCTGTATCGAACCCGGAAAAACAGCTAAAATCCCTACAGGCATCCGCGTTGAGATGGAGAGAAACTGGGTACTGAAATGTTACCCGAGAAGCGGATTGGGATTTAAGTACCGTCTACAGCTCAATAATACGGTCGGTATCATCGACAGTGATTATTTTTACTCGGACAATGAGGGGCATATTTTTGCAAAAATAACGAATGATACGCATGAAGGAAAGACAGTTGAGATTCCTGCCGGAAACGGATTCATGCAAGGTATTTTTGTGGAATATGGAATTACGGTAGACGATGATGTGACAGAGGTTCGAAACGGTGGATTCGGAAGTACGACGAAATAGCCGGATAAAAAATAAGAATGGACAAAATATGCAATAAGCAGTTTGATTTGGTTAACCATAAAACCAGACAGGCTGCTTTTTGCATATTTTTCTCAAAGTGAGGGATTCTATTACAGAACATAAGAACGTGAAAGGACGGAAAAAGATGGTTCGGAAAACTGATAAAAAAGTCAGCGCGTCATTTGAAGACAATATTGCATATATGAATCAGGTGCTGCCGATTCAGGAAAGCTTTGATATCATCCGCCGTGATATGGTTATCGGAGAGAAGAATGCAACCTTTTATTTTATTGATGGATTTACAAAAGATGAGGCAATGCTGAAAATTATGGATTCGCTATTTAAAGTGACAGCAGAGCAGCTTCCGGAAGATGCAACTTCATTTGCAAGAATATGCATTCCCTATGTGGAGGTGGATGTCATCCAGCAGTTTGATGAAGTGGTGCGCAATATTTTGTCGGGTGTGACCTGTCTGTTTATAGACGGATATGAGGCATGTCTTGCGATTGATTGCCGTACTTATCCGGCAAGAAGCGTGGGAGAACCGGAAAAGGATAAATCACTGCGGGGTTCAAGGGATGGGTTTGTAGAGACGATTGTGTTCAATACAGCGTTAATCCGCCGCCGAATCCGGGATCCGCAGTTGATTATGGAAATGATGGAGGCGGGGCAGACTTCACGGACAGATATTGCGGTATGCTATATGAAAGACCGGGTGGACACGGCACAGTTAAAAAAGATCCGCTCCATCATTGACGGGCTGTGTATTGATGACCTGAGAATGAACCAGCAGAGTCTCGCAGAGGCAATGTTCAAACGGAAATGGTTTAATCCATTTCCGAAATTTAAATTTTCAGAGCGCCCGGATACGGCGGCGGCATGCTTGCTGGAGGGGAAAATTGTTATTCTGGTTGACAATTCACCTTCGGCTATGATTCTTCCAACGTCAGTTTTTGATATGGTGGAAGAGGCAAATGATTATTATTTCCCGAAAATTACAGGGATTTATCTGAAGCTGTCACGTGTGCTGATTTCCGTGGGAACCGTATTTCTGACACCGCTCTTTTTATTGTTTATGCAAAATCTGGAATTACTTCCGCGCGTGTTTTCGTTTGTGGCAGTCCGGGACACGGTGAATATTGCATTGATTTACCAGTTTTTAATATTGGAGCTGTCAATTGACGGTTTACGCCTTGCGGCATTGAATACGCCGAATATGCTCAGCACTCCTTTAAGTGTAATTGCAGGTATTGTAATGGGAGAGTTTTCCGTAAAGTCGGGGTGGTTTAACAGTGAAGTAATGTTATATATGGCATTTGTCGCAGTTGCAGACTATACACAGCCAAACTATGAGCTGGGTTATGCACTGAAGTTCATGCGGCTGATGCTGCTGATTCTGACAGCATGTTTCAACATCTGGGGATTCGCAGCCGGATGCGTGCTTGTTGCCTGTTTTATCATTTTCAACAAAACAATTACCGGACGAAGTTTCTTGCGGGTGAGTAAATAATAAGTAGAAGAAATTATGAAAAAGCAATTGTAAAAAAGCAACATGGCATCAGATTTGACGCGCCCTGAGAGGCGGGGGTTTTGGTCTGCGCCCCGCTTCGGCCGGCGCTAAACGAGTGCCACAGGCACTCAGCACCCCTCGCGGCAGCCGTTAAATATCCATGCAAGCATGGCTGCCTGGCCCGTTAATCTGTCGGACAGAGGGGTCCAGATTTGCCGGTTTCTTCAGCGGCGGGAGAAAATTAAAAAAACTGTTGACACAGTATAAGAAGTGTGTTATCTTATTAAATGCATGAGGCAAAAAGAAAGAAGAGTATCCGCTCTCACCATAGCACAATCAGGTGACTATTGGTTTGATATTTATAGTATTTACCAAAATGATTTATAAAGGTAATGTTATTGATTCGAGTGGATATGGATTCACTCGGTTTTTTTGTTTTATGAAGATGTTTCGCAGAAAACAACCTAAGGGAAATTCATTTGACGGAGGTATACGACAATTAGCGATTTAATGATTAACGAGCAAATCAGAGACAGAGAAGTCCGTCTGATTAGTGAGAACGGGGAACAGTTAGGTATCATGTCAGCAAGAGAGGCTTACAAGCTTGCGCAGGAGGCAGAGCTTGACCTTGTAAAGATTGCGCCGACAGCAAAGCCGCCGGTGTGCAAGATTATTGATTATGGCAAGTATAAATATGAGCTGACAAGAAAAGAAAAGGAAGCAAAGAAAAAACAGAAAACTGTTGAAATTAAAGAAGTACGCCTGTCACCGAATATTGATACTAACGATTTGAATACAAAGGTGAATAATGCGAAGAAGTTTATCGAAAAGGGAAACAAAGTCAAGGTAACACTTCGTTTCCGCGGAAGAGAGATGGCGCATGTACAGCAGAGCAAACACATTCTGGATGATTTCGCAGCAATGCTGGAAGATGTAGCCACAATCGAGAAACCGGCAAAGATGGAAGGTCGGAACATGAGCATGGTTTTAACTGTAAAACGTTAAAAATAAAAACATAAGCATAATAAAGGAGGAACTTATCATGCCAAAAATCAAAACAAATAGAGCGGCAGCAAAACGTTTCAAAGCAACAGGAACAGGAAAACTGAAAAGAAATAAAGCTTACAAGAGCCATATCTTAACAAAGAAGACAACTAAGAGAAAAAGAAATCTCAGAAAGTCTACAATTACAGATGCAACTAATGTAAAGAACATGAAGAAAGTTTTACCATATCTGTAAGATTTGGTTTGAGTAAGGAGGATTAAGAAATGGCAAGAATTAAAGGCGGAATGAACGCAAAGAAAAAACATAACAGAACACTGAAACTGGCAAAAGGATACAGAGGAGCACGTTCCAAACAGTACAGAGTTGCAAAACAGTCTGTAATGAGAGCTCTGACATCTGCTTACGCAGGAAGAAAACAGCGTAAACGTCAGATGAGACAGCTTTGGATTGCACGTATCAATGCAGCAGCAAGAATGAACGGACTGTCCTACAGCAGATTTATGTACGGACTGAAACTTGCAGGTGTTGACATGAACAGAAAAATGCTTGCAGAGCTTGCAGTGAGCGACAAAGAAGGATTCACTACACTGGCAGAAGTTGCAAAATCAAAACTTGCTTAATTTGTAACTGTTCAGAGTCAGGCAAATTCATAGAAAAAGTGTAATGGATGCTTGTTTTAATTTTAAATATAAATCAGGAAAAGGTCTGGTTCTCGATAGAGAGTCAGACCTTTTCCTCTATAAAGGCAATCATATTTCTTATCGTTGTAATGGTTTCTGTAAATTATTTGGGGATATTAGCCAATTGTTCTGTGAGGCTGTAAATCAGATTCTGATTGTTTTTTCCAAGCCGCTCGTAGGCACGGCACAGGTGATAATTCCGTTCCGTAATCTGATTAAATTCAAGCTGATATTCTTCCGTGCGTCTTGTGTCGGAACGAAATAGAATATAATCGACGGATACACCGAAAAAATCCGCCAAATCGACTAAGATGTCGGCCGGAAGGGCATTGTCCCCATTTTCAATACGGCTGATTGTCTGTTGTGAAACATTAATTTTATTTGCAAGTTCTCCCTGCAGCATATCACGTTCTTTTCGAAGTTCTCTTACCCGATTTTGCACGATTATTCACTCCTTAGTATTCTAATACTATTGTATCGGATATCTGATATTGTGCTACCCTAATTGGGGATATATGTATACCATATATTGGATATTTATACATTGAATACCATATGGTTACCGGCATATTCATTTTCCGGCCGGAAGTGTGGCTGCCAAAAAGGGAAACGGAAAATCTGGTACTAGCCGTTGCACTGGTAGTCTGGTATAATATGTAAAAAGTCTGTTTAAAGACATTGCAGCAGAGAAGGAGTATTAAATATGCCAGTATTTGATTTTAGCGAAACATCAGACAATAAAAATGATTCCGAATGTACTTACACTACATTTCGCTCTAACGAGACTACCGTTTCACCGGATAGGCCGATTCTGGTTCTGGACAACCATAAGCGGAGATGGAAACATCATTCATGCGGCGTTTTTACCAATCCGGCTAAGCGGACAACTTTTGAATTTACAGAGGAGGATGGAACTGTCAGCGCTGATATTCTGCGGATGGATGCCCGTTTCGTCAGCCTACTCCGGTGGCTTGGAGAAAGCCATATCAGTGTGCGTTTGTCAGGGAAGAATCAGGAAGACGGCTATGCTGTTTACAGAATCCGTGAGATGGCGTTTGGAGGCGGAACGAAACTTTCTGCCGAGGACGGGTTTCTTCAGTTTATGATTGACAGGTTATTGGCAAGCAGTGCGCCTCTGGAAGAGTACGAAGATGAAGAGCAGGAGGAGGTTGGAGATAACATGAAACTGACCAGCCTGCAGAGCATCACAGACTTTATAACCTGTGCCGGCAGGACTCTGCCTGACAACATCCGGCTTTGGGCGCGAAGAAATCTTGCGGTTGCCCGCTCACATGAAGTCTCTCAGGAAGAAAGAAGGCATGCACAGCGTGCGCTTTCTATAATGATGAACATCCAATGGAAAAACAACTACTTTGAAGCAATTAACCCGCAGGAAGCACGGCGGATTCTGGATGAAGAACTTTACGGTATGGAGCAGGTGAAACAACGGATTATTGAAACAATTATACAAATCAACCGGACACATACGCTGCCTGCTTATGGTATTCTGTTGGTTGGCCCTGCAGGAACCGGAAAATCTCAGATTGCATACGCGGTTGCCCGTATCCTGAAACTGCCGTGGACAACGCTGGATATGAGTTCCATTAACGATCCGGAACAGTTGACCGGCAGCTCCCGTATCTATGCAAATGCGAAAACAGGGATTATCATGGATGCCTTCTCTATGGCGGGAGAATCCAACCTTGTTTTTATTATTAATGAGCTGGATAAAGCGGCTAGCGGAAAAGGCAACGGGAATCCTGCGGATGTCCTTCTGACACTGCTTGATAATCTTGGATTTACGGACAATTACATTGAGTGTATGATTCCGACGGTTGGCGTGTATCCGATAGCGACCGCTAATGATAAGAGCAAAATCAGTGCGCCGTTGATGTCACGTTTTGCTGTAATTGATATTCCGGACTATACATCAGAGGAAAAGAAGATAATATTTTCAAAGTTCGCTATGCCAAAAGTCCTGAGACGCATGAGCCTGCGTGAAAACGAATGTATCATAACTGAGGACGCCCTTGATGCGATTGTTGGAAAATACGCGGATACGACCGGTATCCGGGATTTGGAACAGGCGGCAGAGCATATAGCCGCTAATGCGCTTTATCAGATAGAAGTAAACCATGTCTCTGAGGTTATCTTTGACGCAGATATGGTGCGGGGGCTGCTTGCATAAGCAGCCCCGTTTCCGATTCTTTCCCGCTGCTGTGCAGCTATACGTTGCTTTTATAATCTTCCAGCGCTTTCAGAGCCTGTCCTGACATCGGATACAGGGCGAGTAGGTTAAAGATTGTCATCAGACCGACACCAACGTCACCAAGATCCCAGACAAATGTGTAGGCTGCGAGTCCTCCGATAAACAACATGACAAGCGCCAGTATTTTGTACGCGGTCTGGAAATACCAGCGGTTGCCGAACAGATATGCGATGTTCGACCTTGCATAAAACAGGATTCCGATGAAGGTGGAAAAGCTGAATAGTCCCAGTGTGACGGCGATAAAAATCACGCCGAAATTCCCAAGATGATAATACATCGCAGTCTGCAGAAGATCCATGCCGGAAAGTCCGGCGGTCAGTTCTGTTGGAGCCAGCAGCATAATCATAGCAGTACAGCTACAGATAATAATGGTATCAATAAAAACGCCGAGAGCCTGTACCAGTCCGATTTTTGCCGGATGGCTGGACTCGGCGGCAGCCGCCGCGCATGGTGCCGAGCCGGAACCGGCTTCATTAGAGAAAAGCCCGCGTTTTACTCCATTCATGAGCACTGCACCGAAACCGCCTGCGGCCACCTGCTGCAGCCCGAAAGCCTCACGGAAAATTCTGCCGAACACGGCAGGCATTTGTCCGATATGGGTCAGAATGATGAAAAGAGTGATTATAAAATAGCAGCCAGCCATAATCGGAACCATTACATCCAGTACTTTGACAGTAGCATTCCGGCGTAATACAATCACCGCTGCCAGCGCGACAAGTGCTGCTGTCGTATAGAGCGGCGGAATGTGAAAGGCGTTCTGAAAGGAGGATGTGACGGAGTTACTGATTACCTGACTGATGCCACACCAACAGATTAGACCGGAAATGGCAAACAATACGGCTATCAGCGAATAGCGTTTCTTTTTCCCTCCATTTCTCTGCTCCGAAAAGTGATGGATGTAATAAGCGGGGCCGCCGTGGTATCCGCCGTACAGCGGGTCCTTTTCCTTATGGAGCTGTGCAAGCGTGGCCTCGATAAATGCAGTGGATGAGCCGAGCAATGCAGTAATCCACATCCAGAACACCGCACCCGCCCCTCCGGCGGAGATTGCTGCCACCACGCCCACCAGATTTCCCATACCGACCCGCGTCGCTGTGGATACGATTAGCGTCTGCCAGGAAGACAGACTGCCCTCTTTTTTATTTTTCTCTGTCGTTGCGCGCACCATATCCGGAAACAGGCGGACCGGCAGAAATCTTGTCCGGATTGTGAAGTAAATCCCGGTTGGAATCAGTAAGATGACCAGCAGGGAAAGACCGATGCTTCCACCGTCTGGCAGGGGCAGTATCAAGAGGTCTCCCCATAGAAATTCATATATCTTTTCAATCATTGTAATCATTTATCCCAATCTCCTTCCAGTTTTACAGGACTCGTTCTCCCAGCCTTACGAGGCTTGGCTTGAACAGTCGGTATAGTTATTATATAATCATTTATATATATCTGTAAAATAGATAGTTTAGTTGAATACTATTAACATATTAGATGGAGGAATTATGGAACTGAAATATATCGAAAGTTTTATACAAGTGGCAGAGTTGAATAGTTTTACAAAGGCTGCAGAGAAATTGGGCTATTCTCAGTCAACTGTCTCGTTTCAGATTCGACAGCTCGAAGAATCCCTGGGTGTCCCCCTATTTGACCGGGTCAATCACACGATTAAACTTACACAGAAGGGCGGCGAAATTCTGGCGCTGGCGCATCAGCTCATTGCAGTTTCGCACGATATGGAAAAGGCAGCGCATGGAATACACACGCTTGGCGGACATATCCGTGTGGCGATGGCGGATTCGCTTTGCCACTCGATTATATGGGATAAATTCGAGTCCTTTCACAGGCAGTATCCTGCGATTTCCTTACAGATTACTTCTGCGAGCACAGAAGAAATGTTCCGGCTTCTGAAACAGAACGAGACGGATTTGGTGTATACGCTGGATAAACATATTTATGATTACAGTTATGTAATTGCATTTGAAAAGCAGGTACAGACGCATTTTGTTGCGTCAAAAAACAATCCGCTCTGTGAAAAACCCGAATTGCCGATTACGGATTTGGTGGAGCAGCCTATGATTCTTACTGAGAAGGGGATGAGCTACCGAAAACTCATGGAAGAATCGCTCGCCAGCAGATTTTTTGCCGTTCACCCGTTTTTGGAGCTTGGGGATACCGCTCTTATTTGCAGGCTGGTGGAACAGAATATGGGAATTTCTTTCCTGCCCGATTATGTGACGGAACATTCTGTAAAAAGCGGTAAAATCTGCCGGCTGAATGTAAAAGGCTTTTCAATCGACAGTTGGATTCAGTTATTATATCACCGTGACAAATGGTGTACACCGGAGATGCAGTGCGTCATTGATTATTTGTTCTCGGTACATGGGGACAATGGTGGGTTTTAAAATAGGATTTTGAGACAGGTATTGACAGGACGATGTGAGCCTTATCATTTACTGTTACTTGATATCACCCTGCCCGATGGACCCGGGGTTTTTCCATGCTATAAAAAATTACAAAATTTTACAAAAAATACTTGACAAAAATATTCGGGGGAGACTGTCCGAAAACTCGGATGTTTAAATTACAAAATATGATAAAAAAGCTCCGGCGGCTATGGCATGGAAAGCATTTACAGGTTATGAACAATCATATTCGGATACAGAAGAAAGTGCAATACAAGCGTTAAAAGACAAACTTGATGGGATCGAGTATGTGGACGGTAATGGAAAACAAAAATTCCTATATAGTTGGAAACTTGAAAATACCGACAGAGTGCCACAAGGAAAACGTGATTGTGTATCTTTGAGAGATAAAATTAAGATGCTCAATAAAGATTTGGGTGATGGAATTACCCCGGATGGCGGAAAAATTACGGTATTACAGTTAATGGAGAAATATATAGGGCAGAAAACAGGCGTAAGACATAATACAGAAGCTAATTACAAGTTTATGCATAAACTTGATATAAAAAATCCGATTATCCGCATAAGCATAGGATTTAAATACTATTCATCAACTAAAAAAGCAACTATTTTACCACGAATTTACCATGATTGAATGAGCCTTGATATGACAGAAAAAGAGTAAGGGAGATGGCACAAAAGTGTGCTTCTCCCTTTTATTGACTATATTTATATTCCATTTTGCTCCATATTTTAACATCTTTTTTACATCTCGTTTTTTAGTCTAACCATATATCAAACATCTTTCTACTTATCTAAGTTCTGTATGTCGAATGATTGCATAAGAACCAATTCCAAGAATTGTTACAAGTATAAGCAAAGTGATTGCAGGAAATATATGGTTGATTGTTCCGTCTGCCATAAATCCCATAGCTTTCATTAAAAACTCTAAAATATTATGGATAGTTTCTCCTGTAAATACATATCTAAACAACGCTACAATCAATAAAACAATACCGCCAAATACTACTCCCAATATGATAGATATGTTTTTCCCTGTTTTATTGATAATCAGAATAAGCAAATATAACAGACAGCAGAATGTAACATATAGCAGGAATAACCACAGCCAGTTCATAAATATATTATCATATCCATAAATGCTACCATAAAGGGTAGAATAACCGTTATTGAAATGATGTATCAGATTTCCTACTATTGTATCAATCAATGCCATTGTTCCGGAAATAAAACCAAACATGGAAAGTGTTGCAGTAAAGATATACTTACGGGTAAATCCATTCTGTATCAGCATTTTAAAATCTTCTTTAAAACCTAAAACACCCAAGATACCAATATAGACTAATGTATTCATTTCTAAACAGTTTGTTCCAACATCTTCAAAAGTCCCCATGACAAGCCCGATAATGATTGTGATAAATCCTACAAGGGCATACTGGATTGCATAAAATATCCAAATGTATTTAAAAGATGTCATACATTCATACTGTATAATGGATTTCAAATTTTTCATAGTCGGTTACCACCTTTCTCCGTCAGCTTGACAAACAATTTTTGTAAATTCATGGCTGAAAGCGATAGATTTCCTGTCTTTGGAAGCGGTGTTTTTTCGCCCAGCACATAAGCGATTTTCAGATTTCCCAATTCATCATAACCGATAACATTCTTGCCTGCACAGTAAGTATCTACTTCATGTGCCAAGCCAGATACACTATATCCAGTTTCCAATAATGAACCGACATTATCCTGTAATAAGACTTTTCCTTTATCAATCAATATAACTTCCTCAATGATATTTGCTACTTCTTCAATGAGGTGCGTCGCTATAATGATTGTTCGCTCGTTGGTTTCATAATCTTTTAAAAGCAGTTCATAGAATAGTTCTCTATGATTTGCGTCCAGTCCAAGAACAGGTTCATCAAAAATGACATACGGAACATTAAGTGATAAGGCAACGGTCAGCTTAAAAATGGACTGATACCCTTTTGATAAAGCTTTAAATTTTCTGTTGGTATCAAGGTTAAATTTTCCTGCAATTTCAAAAGCCCTTGTCTTGTCAAAATCATCATAGAAGCGGTCAATCCATTTAAAAAGCTCCTTGACTTTTAAACTTCCGTCATATAAATCTGCCTCACTCATGCAAAAAATTTTATCGTGTATTTTCATATTTTCCATAGCTGGAATATCATCAATCGTAATTTCTCCGCTGTCTGCGAAAATTCGATTAGCGATAATGTTAATCAGTGTAGATTTTCCTGCTCCATTTCTCCCTAAAAATCCATAGATTTTTCCATAATCAAAAGAAAAGGAAACATTATCAAGAGCAGTAACATCTTTGTATTTTTTGGTAACATTCTTAATTTGGATTGCGTTCATTTTCATAACCCCTTTCTATCATTGAAATGATTTCATTTTTTGTCATATGCAATTTGTTAGCTTCTTCTATCAATGAAGCAATAAACTGGTCGTAAAACTGTTCCTGTCTTTTTTTTTGGATTTTTTCTACCGCACCTTCTTTGACAAACATTCCCAAACCTCTTTTTTTATAGATGATTTCATTATCCACAAGCAAATTCATTCCTTTTAGAACAGTATGAGGGTTGATATTCAATAAAGCAGATATTTCATTTGTTGAGGGAATTTTTGTTTCTTCTGGATATACCCCTGTAAATATAGCGTCCTCTAGCTGTTCAGCAATCTGAATGAATATAGGCTTTTCTGTATTCGTATTTATATTCAATCATACCACCTCTTTGTGTGTTTGTTAGTGTAGTAACTAACTACCTTACACCTATAATATATTCTTTTTAAGAAATAATGTCAATAGATTTTTGAAAAACAATGAAAAAGGGGAATAGCGTGCAAATCTATATAAAAGAAATGCACGCTATATCATCTAATCTACAATCTTCCAGTTGCTATCCTTTATTTCCTCTTGTCTGCTACCAACAGAAAAGAAAAAAGCCCTGTCAAGAGCTTGCCACCATAGGTGGTGCTTGCACTCTTGATCGGGCTTTTTGTTTTCTGTATCTTCTATGTAAGAGGAAAAAGGCTACTCGTCCTCGTTGTCAAAATCGCTAATCTTTAATACTTCCTGTAAAAGTTCCATATCCTCTTTTGAGCTTGGGTTTATTCGTTTAATTGAATAATATGGCGTTCTGTATTTGTGTCCGTCTGTGCTTTCTCCAAACATATCCATGCTGTATAAATCATCATAGCGGTCTAACAGTTTTTGAAATTTCAAATGCTGGATAAATTCTTTGATTGGGTAAAGGTCTTTCGCCTGTATATTCTTTCCGTTGATATAGTCTGTTATATATTTACGTAGCTGTTCTAATTCATATTCCAGCCATTCTTCCTCACTGTCAAAGAAGTTGTCATAGTGTCCATGTTTCAGTTCTGCATTTAGGCGTTCTTCCGTTCTCAAAAATTGGCAGACTTCTTTTTCCGTATGATTGATAAACTTCCATTCTCCCGATAATAATTCATTCGGCGTTACTCCCAGCACGTCCATTATCTTTTCCAGCGTGTCAAAGGTAGGATAGTTTACCCCTCTTTCAATTTTGGAAAGGCTCTGCATATTGATACCGATAGCGTCCGCAAGCTCCTGCTTGTCGAGCGACACACTCTGGTCGCCACTAACGACACTTTATAATCGCCAACTTT
>X357_Northern_Tamandua__coassemble_395_pt1 | contig 15696 bp, 11 predicted proteins | sample X357_Northern_Tamandua__metabat2_low_PE_004 | metagenome-assembled genome bin X357_Northern_Tamandua | reverse complement strand
TAACCACAAGGGGTTATTGGTATTATACTAATATATTAACTTCAAAACTCAGGAGGTAGCAAAGACGCATAGAAATGCGAAGCCAATACCCGATTTTCTATTGACATTAAATGTATAAATTGTTAATATTAAGCTATCTAACAGACTGGGTTGTTACTCGAAGCAGGCAAAACCAGATTTTCAGAGATAAAGAACACCTTTATATGCTGGAAATCTGGTTTTTTCATCTGAGAGTAAAGCAGGACACTGTGTACGAGCAGGAACTCAGGTATATTTATCATTTAGGAGGAATGGAACTATGAAAATTATCAGAACAAGAGATTATAAGGACATGAGCCGCAAAGCAGCGAATTTGATTTCAGCGCAGATTCTTTTGAAACCGGACTGCGTACTGGGACTTGCAACAGGTTCATCACCAATCGGAACCTATGATCAGCTTGTTGAGTGGTATCAAAAAGGGGATTTGGATTTCAAACAGGTGAAGACAGTGAATCTGGATGAATACAAAGGGCTGAATCATGAGAATGACCAGAGCTATTATTATTTCATGCATCATCATCTGTTTGACCGCGTGAACATTAATCCTGCCAATACGAATGTACCGAACGGTATGGCAGAAGACGGTGAGGCGGAGTGTCAGAGATATGAAGATTTTATCGGATCTCTCGGAGGTGTGGATTTGCAGCTTCTCGGACTGGGACGAAACGGACATATCGGGTTTAACGAGCCGGCAGAATCTTTTGCAAAGATGACACATTGTGTTGATTTGACAGAGAGTACAATTGAGGCGAACAAACGGTTCTTCGCATCCGCAGATGACGTTCCGAGACAGGCTTACACAATGGGAATCGGAACGATTATGAAAGCGGACAAGATTCTGGTTGTTGTCAGCGGCGAGGATAAGGCAGATGCTCTTGCAAAGACTGTATATGGGGAGATTACACCGGAGGTTCCGGCATCTATCCTTCAGCTTCATAAGAATGTGACAATTGTGGCAGATGAGGCTGCACTGTCAAAGATGCCAAAGTAGGCTGCGCCGGAAAGCGGAAGCAGTGAACGGAAACAGCGGAATAAAACAGCGGAATAAAACAGGAATGTGGGTAAGTTTTTCGGAAAGAAGGACGTAACATGGTCATTAAAAATGTACAGATATTCGGAGAGGACAAGAGTTTCGCTCCGGGGCAACTGGAAATGAAAGATGGTATTTTTACGAAAGTTACATTGGGGACGGAAACAGAAGATACAGGCAGCGCCGATGCCGTGGACGGTGAAGGCTGCTTTGCGATTCCGGGATTGGTGGATATACATTTTCATGGATGTATGGGAGACGACTTCTGTGATGGGACCGAGGAGGCAATTGCCAATATGGCGGCTTACGAGGCGTCGGTTGGGGTTACTTCAATCTGTCCGGCTTCCATGACGGTGTCAGAGGAAGAGGTTCACAATGTCATGAAAACAGCAGGGAATTACCAGTCGGAAAAGGGAGCAAGGCTGGTCGGCATCAATATGGAAGGCCCGTTTATCAATGTAAAGAAAAAAGGCGCACAGGCAGCGGAGCATATCAAGCCATGTAACGCAGAATTGTTCCGCAGATTTCAGGAAGAGGCTCATGGACTGATTAAGTTAGTCGATATTGCGCCGGAAACGGACGGTGCGATGGAATTTATTGATGCGGTAAAGGATGAAGTAGTTGTGTCCATTGCACATACGATGGCGGACTATGACACGGCGATGGAGGCGCTTGAGCGCGGGGCAAGCCATGCAACCCATTTATACAATGCAATGCCTCCGCTGAACCACAGAGAGCCGGGAGTGATTGGTGCGGCAAGAGATACGGAAAAATGCCATGCAGAGATTATCTGTGACGGCGTTCATATTCATCCGGCAGTTGTGCGGGCAACATTTGAGATGTTCGGAGCTGAGCGCATGATTCTGATTAGTGACAGTATGCGTGCAACCGGGCTTACAGACGGTCAATATACACTTGGCGGACAGGATGTATTTGTAAAAGGTCCAAAGGCAACACTGGCGGATGGGACAATTGCCGGTTCAGCAACGAATCTGATGGACTGTATGAAAGTTGCTGTGAAAGAGATGGGCATTCCGCTGGAGGATGCAATCGCCTGTGCAACAATGAATCCGGCGAGGGAAATCGGCATTTATGATACTTGCGGAAGCATTGCGGAGGGCAAGTATGCAGACCTTGTACTGCTCGATAAAAACCTGAACGTGAGAGCCGTCTACGTTGGCGGAAAGAAACAGTAAAGTCAATTGACATAACAAACAAAAATCTTAAACATTTATAAACATTATTAACAAAAAATGAACTACAACTTGACTTTGTTTGTAGATTATGCTATAGTATAAGTATAAATTATGAACTGAATAGATAAGGATTGTTACTGTATAGCAGGCAAAACCAGATTTTCAGCGAGGCATGAGCCTGGCTCGTTAAATCTGGTTTTTTCTATTTGTAACTGTTCAGGGCCATGCGGAAAAATCCAAAAGATTTTGAGATGGCTCTGAACAGTTACAAAAGAGCCTGGGACATATTTAGAAAAGAGAGATATGGTAATTGAAAAAATAATCAATAACAACATTATTGCAGCATATGATGATTCAGGGGCAGAAATTGTTGTGATGGGGCGCGGGATTGGGTTTGCCAGGAAACCCGGCGGCAGTGTTCCGGATGAACGGATTGAAAAGGTGTTCCGAATCAAAAGCCAGAGTGTCGCAGAGCAGTTGAAAGAACTGCTTGCAAATATGCCTCTGGAACATGTGAAGATTTCAAGTGATATTATTGCTTATGCGAAAGAACATTTGAAGCTGAAACTAAATCAAAGTATTTATGTAACACTGACAGACCACATTAATTTTGCAATTGAGAGGTTCAGTCAGGGGATTGAACCGGAGAATGCATTGCTTTGGGAAATTAAGCGGTTCTATTCACAGGAATTTCAGCTTGGACAGTATGCGTTGGAGCTGATTTACAACAGGCTTGGAATTCATTTGCCGGAGGATGAGGCAGGGTTCATAGCACTGCATTTTGTAAATGCGGAATATGGAACGGATATCCGGGACGCACTGAATTTTCCGAATCTGATGAAAGATATCCTGAATATCGTAAAAAGGGAATTGCGGATAGATTTGGATGAGCAGTCCCTCCATTATGAACGGTTCGTGACGCATGTGAAGTTTTTACTTCAGAGAATTTACAGGAAAGAGCTGCTGCCGAATGAAGAGGCTGAGCTTGCAGAGATGATGAGGAGTAAATACCCGGAGGAATACCGCTGCAGTGAAAAGATTGCAGAGTATATCGAGCAGGCGACCGGCAGCAAAATATCGGGCGAAGAGATTATGTATTTGTCCATCCACGTCCGCCGTGTGACGATGGCGGATTTGTTCCGCTGCTTGGATTGTTTCTTGTAAAAGCAGGTGGAGCGCTGATTGATAACATGGCGCTGTTGTTCGTTATTGGTGTCGGCGTGGGTATGTCTGATGACAATGATGGTACAGGTGGTCTTGCAGCATTGGCATCATGGCTGATGATGACAACTTTGCTGAACACAGGATTTGTTACAACATTGATGCCGAAAATCGCTGACAATGTTGACAAAACACTTGCATTTGACAAGATTGCAAACCCATTTATCGGTATTCTTGCAGGTGTCATTGGTTCTATGTGCTACAACAGATTTAAGAGCACAAAACTTCCGGACTGGCTGTCATTCTTCAGTGGAAAACGTTGTGTGGCAATCGTTGCAGGTGTGATTTCTATTGTAGTTTCCGCAGTTCTGCTGTTTGTATGGCCAATCGTATTTGGCGCCCTGATTGCAGTAGGTAAAGGAATTGCAGGAATGGGAGCTCTTGGTGCAGGTATCTACGCATTCCTGAACAGATTGCTGATTCCGACAGGTCTGCATCATGCGCTGAATAACGTATTCTGGTTCGACACAATCGGTCTTGGAGACTTGACACACTTCTGGGCAGGAGAAACATCTGCAGATGTAAACTGGAGCTTAGGTATGTACATGTCCGGATTCTTCCCATGTATGATGTTTGGTATTCCGGGTGCAGCACTGGCTATGGTTCAGACAGCAAAAGATAATAAGAAGAAGGTCGCTATCGGTCTTGTTGCCTCCGCAGCACTTTGTGCATTTGTCTGCGGTGTTACAGAACCATTCGAGTTCGGATTCATGTTCCTTGCTCCTGGACTGTATGTAATTTACGCTTTATTATATGGTATCTTTACATTTGTCACCACACTGCTTGGATTCCGTGCAGGTTTCTCATTCTCCGCAGGAGCAACGGACTTATTGTTCTCAGCATCCTTGCCGGCAGCACAGAAGACATGGCTGATTATTCCTCTTGGAATCGCAGCATTTATCGTATTCTACGTGGTATTCCGTTTTGCAATTACAAAATGGGATCTCAAGACACCGGGCAGAGAAGATGATGATGACGAAACACAGGTTAAACTTGCAAATGATGACTATACAGAAGTTGCAAGGGTAATTCTGGAAGGTGTCGGCGGAAAAGAGAACGTAACATCTATCGACAACTGTATTACAAGACTTCGTCTGGAAATCAAGGATTATACGGCAGTAGATGAAAAGAAAATTAAATCCGCAGGCGTTGCCGGTGTAATCAGACCGGGTAAAAATTCCGTTCAGGTTATCATTGGAACGAAAGTACAGTTTGTAGCTGATGAGTTTAAGAAATTGTGTAAATAATTACAACATTTATAGAATCCCTTTTTTGAGGAGACCGCAGAAATGCGGTCTTTTCGAATATGAGGGGATGGAAAAGGAGGGCAAAGGGGACAGTCCCCTTTATAAAAAATTAATGAATAAAATATTGGAAGCATGTGTGGACAGTGTGGCTTCTGCGATTGCGGCGGAACGGGGCGGGGCCGACCGGGTGGAATTGTGCTCGAATCTTATCATCGGGGGCACGACTCCGGAGAGAGCAGTATTTGAACAGGTGAAAAAGCATACGAATTTGAAAATCCGTGTGCTGCTGCGTCCGCGGTTTGGAGATTTCTGTTATGATGCGTATGAGTTCGAGACGCTGAAAGAGGATATGCGGATGTTTCGTGAGCTCGGGGCTGACGGAGTGGTGATTGGAATTCTGAAACCGGACGGCACGTTGAATATGGAAGAGATGGAGGCGTTAGTGGAGCTTGCCGGAGATATGGATGTGACGCTGCATCGGGCGTTTGATGTGTGCCGCAACCCATACGAGACACTGGAGCAGTCAGTCGGGATGGGGATTCGGACGATTCTTACGAGCGGACAGCAAAATTCAGCATGGGAGGGCAGAGCGTTGCTGAAAGAGCTGGTGGAGAAAAGCGCAGGGCGCATCGAGATTATGGCGGGAGCTGGCATTTCGCCGGAGACAATTGAAAAGTTGGTTCCATATACGGGGGCGACGGCATATCATATGTCCGGAAAGGTGACAAAGGAGAGCCGGATGGAATTCCGCCGGGATGGAGTCAGCATGGGATTTCCGGGATTCAGTGAGTATGAAATCTGGCAGACAAAGGAAGAAAATATAAGGAAAGCAGTAAAAGTGTTAAAAAAATAACAAAATGCAGAAATTTTGTCGGAATCGAATCCTTTTATTGTAAGAATTACAGATTGTCTTTTCGTTTTGAATGGGCTATAATGAAGACAGATTAAAACAAACAGCTCTTGCTGGCAACTTGGCAAGGAGAAGAAGTGGAGGAAAGAATTATGTTAGTATCAGCAACAGAAATGCTTCAGAAAGCAAAAGCAGGTCATTATGCAGTAGGACAGTTTAACATCAACAACCTTGAGTGGACAAAGGCAATCCTGACGGTAGCAGAGGAATGTAAGTCACCGGTTATCCTTGGTGTTTCTGAAGGCGCTGGAAAGTACATGACAGGTTACAAGACTGTAGTCGGAATGGTAAAAGGTATGATGGAAGAACTTGGAACGACTGTACCTGTTGCACTGCACCTTGATCACGGCAGCTACGAGGGATGCCTGAAGTGCGTAGAAGCAGGATTTTCATCCATCATGTTTGACGGTTCTCATTATCCGATTGATGAGAATGTAGCAAAGACAACAGAGCTGGTTAAGATTGCACATGACAAGGGAATGTCAATTGAGGCTGAAGTTGGTTCAATCGGTGGAGAAGAAGACGGAGTAATCGGAAAAGGCGAGTGTGCTGATCCGGCTGAATGTAAGAGAATTGCTGACCTCGGAATTGATTTCCTGGCAGCAGGTATCGGTAACATCCATGGAAAATATCCGGCAAACTGGGAAGGGCTGAGCTTTGAGACTCTGGACGCAATCCAGCAGCTTACAGGCGATATGCCGCTTGTACTTCACGGTGGTACAGGAATTCCGGAGGATATGATTAAGAAAGCAATCAGCCTTGGAGTAGCTAAGATTAATGTAAATACAGAGTGTCAGCTTTCATTTGCAGACGCGACACGTAAATACATTGAAGCCGGAAAAGATTTGGAAGGAAAGGGATTCGATCCTAGAAAACTTCTGAAACCGGGTACAGAAGCTATCATGGCAACTGTAAAAGAGAAGATGGAACTGTTTGGCTCTGTCGGAAAAGCTGAGTAATCAGATTCGCAGAAGTGATTGTGCAGCAGAAAAACAGATGGCTGTTAAATAGCAAATACGCATAGAAATGCGAAGAAGAGAGAATGGAAACGGGAGCGGATATCAACATCACTGTTGATATCCGCTCCCGTTTAACACTGTCCGTCCAAAACTGAAATTGCTCCTTCTTCAACCGCGCTGCCTTTTGTCCACTCAGGGCATCAAACAAGAATGCGGGGAATTTGGTCTGCGCTCCGCTTCGGTCGGTGCCGAGCACCACAGGCACTCAGCACCCCCGCGGCAGTCACCAAATATCCATGCAGGTATGGCTGTTTGGCTCGTTGCCCGCGGGAATAAAAGGAATGTAGAAAGAGGTTGTTGAATAAAAATTATACTTGCCTTTCGGGACAGATTGGGGTATACTGACAAACATAGATACGAACAAGGGCGTTCCAAGCTTGCTTGGATTGCCCTTTTTTGGTATCATAGTGGTAAATATATAAATTGAAGAAGGAGAAGGGACATTATGAGTACAGAATTATTCAATGTGGCTGATATTTTTGGGGAAAACGTATTCAACGATACAGTAATGCAGGAACGTTTACCTAAAAAGGTGTACAAAAACCTGAAAAAGACAATTGAGGAAGGAAAAGAACTGGATCTTGAGACGGCTGACGTCATCGCACACGAGATGAAGGAATGGGCAATCGAGAAGGGCGCTACTCATTACACGCACTGGTTCCTGCCGCTTACAGGAGTTACGGCAGAGAAGCATGACTCTTTTATCTCGGCTCCGCTTCCGAGCGGTAAAGTCCTGATGAGTTTTTCTGGAAAAGAATTAATTAAAGGTGAGCCGGATGCATCTTCATTTCCATCAGGCGGACTCCGCGCAACATTTGAGGCGAGAGGATATACGGCATGGGACTGTACATCACCGGCATTTGTAAGGCAGGATGCGGCGGGGGCAACACTTTGTATTCCGACAGCATTCTGTTCCTATACCGGAGAGGCGCTTGACCAGAAGACTCCGCTGTTGAGGTCTATGGAAGCAATCAATACTCAGGCACTCAGACTTCTTCGTTTATTTGGAAATACGACATCTAAGAAAGTGACTCCTTCCGTAGGGGCGGAGCAGGAATATTTTCTGGTTGATACAGAAAAATTTATGCAGAGAAAGGACCTGATTTATACAGGCCGTACTCTGTTTGGAGCAATGCCTCCGAAAGGACAGGAACTGGACGACCATTATTTCGGGACAATCCGTCAGAGAATCGCGTCCTTTATGCGGGATGTAAACATCGAACTGTGGAAGGTCGGCGTGTCCGCGAAGACACAGCATAACGAGGTTGCCCCTGCACAGCACGAGCTCGCCCCAATCTATGCAGAGGCGAATATTGCAGTAGACCATAATCAGATTGTGATGCAGACATTGAAACGAATTGCCTGCCAGCACGGGATGAAGTGTCTGCTTCATGAAAAACCATTTGCAGGAGTAAACGGCTCCGGTAAGCACAACAACTGGTCCCTTACGACAGACGACGGGATTAACCTTCTTGATCCGGGCAAGACACCTCACGAGAATACACAGTTTTTGTTTGTACTTGCCTGTATTCTGAAAGCAGTAAACAAACATGCAGACTTGCTCCGTGAGTCGGCAGCCGATCCGGGAAATGACCACAGGCTTGGAGCAAACGAGGCGCCTCCGGCAATCATTTCCGTATTTCTTGGAGAACAGCTTGAGGATGTAAGACAGCAGCTTATCAGTACAGGAATGGCTACGCACAGCCTGAAAGGCGGAAAACTGGAAACAGGCGTTACAACGCTTCCGGATGTATCCAAGGATGCAACAGACAGGAACAGAACATCCCCGTTTGCGTTTACGGGAAACAAATTTGAGTTCCGTATGGTTGGTTCCCGTGATTCTATTGCAAATTCTAATATTGTGCTGAATACAATCGTTGCGGATGCATTTGCGGATGCATGTGATGTTTTGGAAAAGGCAGAGGATTTCGATTTGGCTGTACATGATTTGATGAAAAAATATATGATTGAGAGCAATGAAATTGTATTTAACGGAAACGGATACTCAGACGAATGGGTAGCCGAAGCTGAGAGAAGGGGACTCACGAACATTAAATCCATGGTAGAGGCGATTCCGGCAATTACAACCGATAAGGCGGTTGCATTGTTCGAGAGATTCAATGTATTCACAAAAGCCGAGCTGGAGTCCCGCGCAGAGATTCAGTACGAAGCATATGCAAAGGCAATCAACATTGAGGCGCGCACCATGATTGATATGGCAAGCAAACAGTTTATCCCGGCTGTCATGGGATATACAAAGACGCTTGCCGACACGGTGCTTGCTGTAAAATCAGCAGGGGCAGATACCAGCGTCCAGTCAGAGATTCTGGGGGAGGTTTCGGCGCTGCTGAAAGAGACAAAGGACGCCCTTGTGGCGCTGGAAAAAGTGACAGAAGATGCAGCAGAGAAAAACGAAGGCGTCGTTCAGGCTACATATTATCACTCCGATGTAGTTCCTGCCATGGATGCACTTCGTGCGCCGGTTGATAAGCTGGAAATGATTGTGGATAAAGAGGCATGGCCGATGCCGTCTTATGGAGATTTGATTTTCGAAGTTTAAAGCGTGTTTGAAGAGTTCTTTTCGTCAGTAGTGAGTCACGCCCTGAGATTCGGAAAAAGGATGTTCATTTGAAAATTCCGGGCAGGAACGATATATTATAGAAGAGAGATAAAAGGGAGATGGATGCCGGAAATATGCGTCCGTCTCTCTTTTTTTAAGCAGATATTTAATGAAACGAGGATTCAGTGATGTGGGACCGACGGAAACTATGAGCATATCCGTAAGTGCGAAGATATCTATAGTCTCTGTTGAAAAAAATGGAAAATTCATGTACCATAGGACTAGTGCATCGTTTTATGCTTATGCGGGCATCCAACACATAAAACCATTGGAATGTTTGGGCTAAGCGGATTTGGAAATAAAACACCTATCGTTTTTTGCAGGAACACGGAATACAGGCAGGGAAAAGGCTAGCGGATTATCCGGTGGTGTCGATTGATATCATGGAAAGCACCCCGGCATTGCAGGGCACGGTTGGCGGAGTGACGCGGCACTATTATGAAAAAGCAGAGGAACTGGTAACATGGAAAGGAAGGCTGGTCCCTCAGGAGTTTGACTTACAGCCATTGTTAAGTCCGATGGATTATACAGTCAGTGCAAAAGCAAATATAGAAGAGCCTGAGTCGGAATCGATAGTTGCGGTAGATTGCTTGGTAATGTATATGCAAGAGGAGTAAGGAAAAAACAGGAAAGAGACAGCAGAGAGAACAGGAAACAGACAGCAAAGAGACAGGAGGAATAACACAATGCAGACAGCGGAAGATTTAAGAAATTTATTAAAGCGGATTGATCATAAGAGTTATCCGGCGTATAAGGACGCGAAAGGACAGTATCAGTTTCCGGGATTTGTTCTTTCCATTGACCATGTGCAGGGAGATCCATTTGCGTCCCCGTCAAGGGTAAGTGTGCATATGAAAGGCAGAATTGCGGGATTTCCAAAGGAATTCTATTGTGGAAAATATCAGAGGATTGCATTGCAGGATTATCTGACACGGCAGTTTGGCCGGGCTGCGGAGAAGTATGCGTTCAAGGCCAAAGGTTCCGGAAAAAGCGGACTGATTTCTATCAGCAGATGCGGACAGGAAGTGCTGGAACGGACCGCATGTGAGATGGATGCAAAGAGCGGTGACATCACAGTACGCCTGGAAATCGGTTTCCCGGCAAACGGGAGAACCATCAATGCACGGGAGCTGGAAAAAATCCTGTTCCAATTCCTTCCGGAGTGTGTCGGGTGTTCGTTGTATTTTAAGACCTGTGATAAAAAGCGGGTGCAGGAAACGATTGAGCTGGCGGAGGACCAGCAATATATCCGGGCAGAATTGGGAAAACAGAACCTGGTTGCATTTGTTGCGAACGGAGCAGTCCTGCCGCGCGAATCGGGGGTTTCTTCCCGGCCGATGAAAGGGGCGGTTCCGTTCCGATCCCCGCGGGAACTGGAGGTAGAGATGCATCTGCCACACAAAGGATTGATTGCGGGCATGGGGATTCGCAGAGGAATCACACTGGTTGTCGGCGGCGGATATCACGGAAAGTCTACATTGCTGAAGGCATTGGAACTGGGCGTTTACAATCATATCTGCGGAGATGGCAGAGAGTATGTGATTACGGACGCCACCGCAATGAAAATACGTGCCGAGGACGGACGCAGTATTAAGAAGACGGATATTTCCATGTTTATCAATGACTTGCCGAATGGGAAAGAGACGAAAGGGTTTTATACCGAAGATGCAAGCGGAAGTACGTCTCAGGCGGCAAATGTCGTGGAGAGTCTGGAGGCAGGGGCGAAAGCACTCCTGATTGACGAGGATACAAGTGCGACAAATTTCATGATTCGGGATGAACTGATGCAGAGGGTAATTCATCGCGATATGGAGCCGATTACACCGTTTATCGACCGGATTCGTGAATTGTATGAAAATTATAGTGTTTCCACCGTGATTGTGGCGGGCAGTTCAGGCGCATATTTTCATATTGCGGATACAATTATCCAGATGGACCGCTATGTGCCAAAAGAAATCACAGCGATGGCTAAGAAGGAGGCGGAGCATTTCCCGGCGTTGAGCGGTCTGGAAGATAAGGCGGAGGCGCCGGTATTTGACAGACGACCAACGCAGAATAAAGCATTCCGGGGAAATGACCGGATTAAAATGAAGACGCTTGGAAAAGAGGCAGTGCAAATTAACCGCGATACGATTGACCTGCGGTATGTGGAGCAGTTGACAGACAGCGAACAGGTCAGTGCGCTTGGATACTGTGTGCGGTATGCACAAAAGCATTTGCTGGATGGGAAGCATACAATCCGGCAGGTAGTGGAAGCAATGGAGAGGAAGCTGGAAGAAGACGGGCTTGCCGCAATCTGCGAGAGTACATCCAGCGTGGCGAATCTTGCGATGCCCCGGGCACAGGAACTGTTTGCATGTCTGAACCGGTACCGCGGACTTGGGCTGTAGGGTAACCGTGCTCCGGTAGTTCTGTCGGATTGGGAGTATTGCAAATGTCTGCGTTTGTAACAGAAAGGAAATGGCGATGAGATTTTTTCATTTATCGGATTTGCATATTGGAAAACAATTGCATTATTATAACTTAAAAGAAGATCAGGAGTATATTTTGCGGGAAGTGGTTTCGTATGCAGAAAAACTGCGTCCGGATGCGGTCGTTATTGCGGGAGACATCTATGACAAATCGGTTCCTTCAGCGGATGCGGTCGCAGTGTTTGATGAATTCCTGACGGCGCTCTCGGAGGTGGAACCGTCGATTCCGGTTTTGATGATTGCGGGAAATCATGATTCTGCACAGCGGTTGGATTACGCCTGTGAGATACTAAAAAAGCAGAGCATTTATATTGCGGGAAATGTACCGCAGGATGAGACAAAATTCCTGAAAAAACTTACGTTGGAAGATGAAAACGGAATGGTTCATTTTTATTTCCTTCCGTTTTTAAAACCGGGGTATGTCCGTGGGGTGTTTCCGGAGAAAATACCGGAAAGTTATCAGGCGGCAGTGGAGCAGATGATAGAACGGGAGAATATTGACTGGGATGCGCGTAATGTGCTGATTTCCCATCAGTTTTACACGGGCAGCGGGCAGGAGGCAGCCACCTGTGACTCAGAAAGCTTTTCGGTCGGGGGACTTGACCGCATTGACAGTAGGGGTATCCGGAAGTTTGATTATGCGGCGCTGGGACATTTGCACGGTGCGCAGGAAGCCGGGGCAGCGCATGTCCGCTACTGTGGAACGCTGCTCAAATACTCGGTCAGTGAATGGAATCAGGAAAAGTCGCTGCATATGGTGACACTTGGGAAAAAAGGGGATGCAGTGCAAGTGGAGACTTTCCCTCTGCATCCGTTGCGGGATGTACGGAAGGTGCGCGGTGGGCTGGAAGAAATCCTGGAATCGGCGCGTCCGGAAAACCGGGATGACTACATCAGTGTGACACTGACGGACGAGGTGGACCCATATCGGCCGAAGGAACAGTTGGAGCGGGTATATACGCATATTCTGGAAGTGCGGATGGACAATACAAGGACGAGACAGAAACTGGAGGCATTGGACGACGAGGCGGTGTTGTCTAATCCGATGACGGTATTCGGGGAATTCTATGTAGAGATGCAGGGGCGGGAGATGACACCCGAAGAGCAGAAGATTCTTATTCAGGTGTTCGAACATATTGGTAAACGGGAGGAGAATGCCATATGAAACCAATTCGATTAACCATGTCTGCATTTGGCTCTTATGCAGGGGCAGAGGTGATAGACTTTTCCGGACTGGACCGGGGGCTGTTCCTGATTACCGGAGATACCGGCGCGGGAAAAACAACAATTTTTGATGCAATCACGTATGCGCTCTATGGCCGGACGAGTGGTGGGAAGCGCGAGGGAAGTATGATGCGCAGCCAGTACGCCGCAGAGGATGCGGATACCTATGTGGAATATGTCTTTTCCTATCATGGGCAAGACTACACAATCCGTAGAAATCCTGAATATATGCGGGTTGGAAAACGACGTATGGCGGACGGTTCACCACGGTATGTAAAGGAGGCATCCGGAGTCAGTCTTTTGTTGCCGGACGGAAAAGAGTTCCGTGGGAAGAAACGGGAAACCGACCAGAAAATAGAAGAGATTATCGGGCTGGATGTGAATCAGTTTACGCAGATTGCAATGATTGCTCAGGGAGATTTCCTAAAACTTCTGCACGCAGAATCAAAAGAGCGGAAGAAAATATTTTCACAGATTTTCCAGACAAAATTATACTGGCAGGTGCAGGAAGAACTAAAAGAATCAGCAAAACAATTGTATATTCGGCTGGAGGAGAACCGAAAAGACTGCCTGAGGGAAATGGAACGTGTAGAACTCCCGGAGATTGTGGATAAGAATGAGAAATCTGCATTGGATTGTGGAAAAAGTATGGAAATACAGCCGCATGATGAAACAGCCAAAGATGTAAGTCCGGATGAAATCTACCAACAGTGGGATTTGCTGCTCGGATTAGATATGCCGCCGCTTTCGGAAACAGTGGAGCTCCTCGGCCGTGTCATTGAGCTTGGCAGACAGTGGGAAAAATCTGCGGAGTTGAGGATCGCTGCATTGCAGAAACAATCCGAGGAACTGAATTTGAAAATCCAGCGTCAGGAGGAAGTGAATAAGCTGTTTGATTTACTGAAGGAAGAAGAGGAAAAGGCTGCGGCGCTGGCGCAGGAGAAGGAACGTGCCGAAGAGACGAGAAACCGGATAGATGCCGCAAAGAGGGCGGAGAAAGTGCTGATACCGGAGCGGGCATATCAGGCAGCCCGTACGGATTTGCAAGAGGCAAGACAGAAGGCGGAGGAGCTACAGATGTGGCTGGAGTCACAGGCAGAGGCAGAACGGCAGACGCGCGCGCAATATGAACAGGTAAAAACGTTCCGGGAAGAAAAAGCTCCGGTCTTACAGCGGCAGACTATCCGCCTGGCTGGCCTGCTGCCCGGATACGAGCGGGTTCGTATGCTGGAGGAGGAAAAGAAGAAAGCAGCGGGGGAATTAAAGCGATGTATGGAGATAAGCCAACAGGCGTCGGAAGAATATGAAACGCTTTATCAGAGATTTTTTGAGGAACAGGCGGGAATCCTTGCAAAAGAATTAAAAGACGGAGAACCTTGTCCGGTATGCGGTTCTGTTTCGCATCCCAGGCTTGCTGTGCCCGGGGTGGATGCGCCTCAGCAGCAGGACGTAGAAGGGGCAAAAGCCCGGCGCGATGCGGCAGAAAAAGAGAGAAGCGCAGCAACAGAACAATTCCAGCAGGCAAAAAGCAGTTGGGAGGCGGAATGGGCGCAGCTTCAGAGTGCTCTTGGCGAGGCGGGACTGGATGAAAACTGGAATGAGCAGAGCGTCCGTCAGAAGCTGAGTGTGCTGAAAAAGGAGCAGGAAACTTTGCAGGAAACTTATAGCGCGCTGGAGAAACAGGTGCAGAAATTAGCCGAAGAGAGGACGCATAGGACCGGGTTGCTGGAAAGCCGCAGGCAGCAGGCAGAAGAGCTTCTTATAAAGCAGAAAACAGAGAAAAATGCATTTGACAAAGAATTGCAGAACCAGAAATTGGATATGCTGTCTTATGAACAGGCGAAACAGTGGATTCCGTTGCGCGGCAGCCAGGAGAAGGAATTGCAGGATTATGAGCAGGAAGTGCTCCGGTCAGCGACGAAAATCCAGACATTACGGCAGCAGACAAAAGGGAAAGAGACAGCGGATATCCAGACAGACAAAGACGATTCGAAAAAAATTACGGCGGAACTCCGGCGGTGGAAATCGGAACAGATGCACCGTCACAGCATCAATGCCAAAAACCGTGAGGCACGTAAAAATCTCAAAACGTATGCAGAGACAAAAGGAAACCTTCAGCAGCAGTATGAGCTTGTAAACAATCTGAGCCGGACCGCAAACGGAGCGCTGCCGGGCAGTGTAAAATTAGACTTTGAAACTTACGTTCAGAGGAAGTATTTCAAACAGATTGTCCACGCTGCGAACCGAAGGCTGGCACGGATGACGTCGAATGAATTCATTTTGCAGTGCCGCGAGATGAAAAACCTGAGCAGTCAGGGACAGGCAGGATTGGACTTGGACGTATACCATCTTGTAAGCGATACCACACGGGATGTAAAGACACTTTCAGGTGGTGAGTCCTTTATGGCGGCGTTATCGATGGCGCTCGGGCTGGCAGATATCGTGCAGAACACAGTTGGAGCCGTCAGTCTGGAGACGATGTTTGTCGATGAAGGATTCGGTTCATTGGATGACGCATCCCGTGAACGGGCAATTCAGATTCTGAAAGAGCTGGCAGGAGAAAAGGCACTGGTGGGGATCATTTCCCATGTCAATGAATTAAAAGAGCAGATAGACTGGCAATTGAACGTTACAAAAACAGAGCGGGGAAGCACTGCAAAGTGGAATTGAACAAAATCGCTGCGCGATGGCCTGCCAAGGCTGTGGAATAGCGATTTTC
>X357_Northern_Tamandua__coassemble_394_pt1 | contig 15927 bp, 16 predicted proteins | sample X357_Northern_Tamandua__metabat2_low_PE_004 | metagenome-assembled genome bin X357_Northern_Tamandua | reverse complement strand
ACCACAAGGGGTTATTGGTATTATACTAATATATTAACTTCAAAACTCAGGAGATAAACGCCAACCGGCTTTTTCATCGTTTTTGCTCCGTTTTCTGTCTCAATCTTTACACGTGTAATCCGTATTTCTTTCTCCTCATCATACTCTTCTTCCAGAATTACTCCTGCGATTTCTACATTATCTGATTCAAAACGTTCTTTCTCTTCCAATGCAAGGTCTGTACGCACACTGTATTTCTCAATCATGTTCTGTCCTCTCTTCTTCAACTGCTTTTTGCTTTTACCGAATAGTAACATTTTTTACAATAATTTGAGAAATATGTATTGACAACCTCTTCCAGTTAGCATAAAATATATGAGTATGTTCCGTTAGAACGTCCGTGTCCGAGTCTAATGTGAACGGTAAAGCGGTGATTTGCAATCCGCTTATGTCATTACATTTGAAAATATCATTATTTGGAGGTGTACAGATTGGCTAACATTAAATCTGCTAAGAAAAGAATTTTAGTAAACGAGACAAAAGCTGCAAGAAATAAAGCAATCAAATCTAAAGTGAAAACTGCTATAAAAAAAGTTGAGGCTGCAGTTGCACAGAAAGACGCTGAAACAGCTAAGACAGCTCTGAAAGCTGCCATCGTTGAGATCACAAAAGCAGGAAGCAAGGGTGTTTATCACAAAAACACAGTTTCCAGAAAAATCTCTCGTCTGACAAAGACTGTAAACAGCATTGCTTAATTTATAATAGACGAATTGAAAAAGGCATCCGCTGCCGTCATGGCGGATGCCTTTTTTGTGGTATAGGAAAGTTCTGCGAACTTCCTATACCACAAAAACACACTCGGATGTACATTTATAGCTTGGCGTACCCAAAACTGTTTATAATTCCATCCAGCCTTTCGCCTGCCTTACACATCGGGCACTCGTGCGTCGGATATACATGGTAGTCAGGAATATCGGCACTTGTAAAAATAGTCTTTACTTCCATGCCTGCAACCTTCGAAATTGAGCTGAATACTGCACTGATTCCGCAGACAACGCCCCCATAATAGAGAATCGACTGTACTGCCTGAAAAACCAATGTTCCGGTTGCCATAGAATCCGTCAGAATCAAAATATTCTTTCCCTCAATCATACGCTGACTGCTCTCCCTGAAAAATAGCTGTCCTGCGGAATCCGTTTCCGGTGTGACCACTGAAATATTATTGCCCGAACTCATGGATACGTTTGTCGCGTCTGCCAGTTCCTCTGCCATAAATGTTCCGATAACCTCCATGTTCTTCAGGCATACAATCGTATCCACCGTTGTGTTCATCTGATACTCTGCCGCAAGCGTACGCGCTGTCTCCCGCGCATTGTTGTGCCTTGACTTTACCGTTGACATATCAATATAGGTATTGACATGCGAATTCTTTGTGGCAAAATGCCCGCTTAACATTTTAATACGTGCCTTTGAATTCTTTTTTGAGCGAAGATCCACAAATCTTTCATCCATACTACAACTCTCCCTTCTGCCTGCTGTAAATCCGTTTTTATGTTATTTTTATTTTAGCACAGTAACTCGGAGAATTCATCAAAAAAATGATGAAATGTTCTGATATTGCAAACATTTCATCATTTTCATTTTCGCGAACAACAAGCCTAGCGGCCATGCCTGCATGGATATTTGGCGACTGCCGAGGGGATGCTGAGTGCCTGCGGCACTCGTTTAGCACCGACCGAAACGGAGCGCAGACCAAATCCCCGCCCCTTGGGGCATGTCAAATTTGATGCCCCGTTGATTATAACGGAGTCTTTGACTTATTGTCCTGTGTCAGATTCATCATCTTCCGGTTTCCTTAGATAAATCTATAAAAACATCTTAGTTGTTAATCAGTTTGTCCTCATCACTCCAACTGTACAGTTTTCTGATTTCAGCCCCGACTTTCTCTGACGGATGCTCAGAAGCCAGTTTTCTCATAGCTCTGAAATGAGCCTGTCCACCTGCCTCAGACATATCAAGCAGGAAGTCTTTCGCAAATGTACCGTCCTGAATATCTGTAAGTATCTTCTTCATTGCTTTCTTTGTATCTTCTGTAATAATCTTTGATCCTGTGATGTAATCGCCATACTCAGCAGTGTTAGAAATAGAATATCTCATTCCTTCGAATCCTGACTGGTAAATCAGGTCTACAATCAGTTTCATCTCGTGGATACACTCAAAATATGCATTTCTCGGATCATATCCGGCTTCGCACAGTGTCTCAAATCCTGCCTGCATCAATGCGCAAACACCACCGCAAAGTACTGCCTGCTCACCAAACAGGTCTGTCTCTGTCTCTGTCCTGAATGTTGTCTCAAGGACGCCGGCTCTCGCCCCGCCGATTGCAAGCCCATATGCAAGTGCTCTCTCCAGAGCTTTTCCCGTTGCATCCTGCTCGACAGCTACCAGACAAGGAGTCCCTTTTCCCGCCTGGTACTCACTTCTTACCGTATGTCCCGGTGCCTTTGGCGCAATCATTGTAACGTCAACGTATTTTGGAGGTACAATCTGATTGAAGTGGATGTTAAATCCGTGTGCAAACATCAGCATATTTCCTTCTTCCAGATTTGGCTCGATATCATTTTTGTAAAGCGCTGCCTGTTTTTCATCGTTAATCAGAATCATAATGATGTCAGCCTGTTTAGCAGCCTCTGCCGCCGTGTATACTTTGAATCCCTGCTCTTCAGCTTTTTTCCATGATTTGCTTCCTTCGTACAGACCGATGATTACATCACATCCGGACTCTCTCAGGTTCAATGCATGTGCATGTCCCTGACTGCCATACCCGATGATTGCGATTTTCTGTCCTTCCAGCATGGAAAGGTTACAATCTTCCTGATAATAAATTTTTGCTGCCATTTTAACATTCCTCCTAAATCTTCTGCACCGGAATCCATCCGGTTGTTTTTCTATATAGTTAAAGGTTGAACCTCTAGCTTACACTGTCTTCCTGCGCCAATCCCTGTCAATCAATCAAAATATGTAATATCCTTGCTTCCTCTGGACAATCCGGTAATCCCGGTTCTTGCCAGTTCCAGAATCTCGTATCCATCTAACAGATTCAGGAACGCCTCCAGCTTGGACTGATTACCCGTCAGTTCAATCATCAGCGATTCACTCTCCACATCTACAATCTTCGCCCGGAAAATATCTGCCACAGAGATAACCTCACTTCTCTGTTGTGTATTCGTCCGCACCTTCACAAGCATCAGTTCACGGTATACTGACTCATCGTTTTTTAAGACCTTAATCTCTCTTACATCGACAAGCTTGCGAACCTGCTTTTCAATCTGTTCCAAAATCAATTCATCCCCTGTTGCAACTACCGTGATTCTTGTAAATCTCGAATCTGCGGTCATTCCGGCTGTAATGCTGTCAATACTGTACCCCCGCCTGCTGAACAGTCCTGCAATTCTGCTCAATACACCTGGATTATTATCAACGAGTAATGAATATACCTGTTTTCTCATAATCTCTCCTCTTTCTTTCCATACGGCAAATGTTTTGTCTTAGAGATAAAACAGAGTGCGTTCTGTTTTTTAATAATAGCAATTTTGCCTCTATTTGTCAACACTCTGCCGAAACTTTTCCAAAAAAAATAATGGAGTATCCCTTTTGCAGAAATACCCCATCCTTTTTATACGTTTTATACGTTTTCACTCCTGTATCCATCCGGATTGTTGGACTGCCATCTCCATGAATCTGCACACATCTCTTCGATGCCGCGCTCTGCTACCCATCCCAGTTCTTCTTTTGCTTTTGTCGCATCACAATAGCATGTTGCGATATCTCCGGCTCTTCTTGGCTTAATCTCATATGGGATTTCTTTTCCGCAAGCCTTCTCATAAGCTTTTACGACATCAAGTACACTGTATCCGACTCCGGTTCCCAGATTGTAAATGTGTACGCCTGTCTGTCCCTTCATCTTCTCAATCGCTTTTACATGACCAACCGCAAGGTCAACAACATGGATGTAATCTCTGACCCCCGTCCCGTCCGGTGTATCGTAATCGTCACCGAAAACGCCAAGGCAATTCAGTTTGCCGACAGCAACCTGTGCGATATACGGTACCAGATTGTTTGGAATTCCCTTCGGGTCTTCTCCGATTTTTCCAGACTTATGCGCCCCGATTGGGTTGAAGTAACGGAGAAGCATCACATTCCATTCCGGATCACCAACGTAAAGGTCTGTCAGAATCTGCTCCAGCATTCCCTTTGTCTGTCCATATGGATTTGTAATCTTTCCTTTCGGGCATTTTTCCGTAATCGGAATCTCTGCCGGATCGCCGTATACTGTTGCTGAGGAACTGAAAATAATGTTCTTGCATCCGTGCTTTCTCATCACGTCTGTGAGAATCAATGTCCCTGTAATGTTATTGTGATAATATTCCCACGGCTTCTGTACCGACTCACCGACTGCCTTCAGCCCTGCAAAATTAATAACCGCCTCGATATCCTCATTTTCAAAAATCGGGTCAAGATCCTCTCTGTTCAGGACATCACCCTTGTAGAACTTTAATTTCTTACCTGTAATCTCCTGTACCCTTTCCAATGCGACTTCACTGGAATTATAAAGGTTGTCAATTACCACAACCTCATATCCCCTGTCCAAAAGTTCTACACATGTGTGACTTCCGATATAACCTGCTCCACCTGCTACTAAAATTGCCATAACTGCCTCTTCCTTTCTTCTTACATAAATGGTTTGATGTTTAGTTACTCATTCCACAAATGCTGTGGATATACACCACTGTCTTTCAATGCCTGAATTGCCTCTACAACAGCAGCCTTGTCCTCTTTGTATGTAATTCCATACCAACGGTCCTCAGAACGCAGTACCTTCACGTCCGCCCTGTCCTCCGCAATCAGTTCTCCGACCACGGATGGGAGGAAATACTCGCACTTCATCGGATTTTCCCGCAGCCCTTTCTCAAGAAATACGGGGAAACGTGCCTCCAGCTCCTTCAACATACTTGCAGTAAATCCAAACAGATTCATTGAAACAATACAATCTGCCGGAATCTTCTCCCATGTTGCCCCGTCATCTTCGGTAAATGCAGCCCCCTCTCCACGTCTTTCAATATGCGTCCGTTCAGTAATCCCGGTCAGGAAGCCTTCTTTGTCCATCCCGCAGACGCCTCTTGACACATATCCGTTTTCTGTCAGTGTATTTGAAAGAATATATCCAACCATCGCATAATGATATTTGCTGTCATCCTCATTGGCAGCAAGATAATTATAAATCTCCCGGAATGCGTGTACTCCATAATAATCATCCGCATTGATTACCGCAAATGGTCCGTCAATCACATCTTTGCAGCTTAAGACTGCATGACCGGTCCCGAATGGTTTTTGCCTTCCTTCCGGCACTTCAAATCCTCCGGGCAATGTATCCAGTTCCTGATACACATACTCCACATCCATAACCTGACTGATACGGTTGCCGATTCGCGCCTTAAATTCCTGCTCAATGGCTCTCTTTATAATAAATACCACTTTCCCGAATCCGGCACGCTTTGCATCAAAGATGGAAAAATCCATGATAATATGACCTTCCTGATCTACCGGGTCAATCTGCTTTAGTCCCCCGTAACGGCTTCCCATCCCGGCTGCCATAATTACTAATACCGGCTTTTTCATATTCTTTTCCTCCTAACCTAGTTGACAGTATACTGCAAATGCATACGATAATCAATAAACGAAACGTGCAATATCTGTTAAAAATATGTAATTTTGTTGCATATTTTATTTGTTGTTTCTGTCGTTGTCCTGCTGTTCTTACTTCTTCTGCGCCTCTATCTGTTCTGCCAAATCATTCAGATATACCCATCGTTCCATTTTCTGCTCCAACTCGTGTTCTCTGTTTTCCTTCTCGGCAACCAACTCCGAAAGTTTCGCAGAGTTCGTTGCATTTGCCATCATCTCGCCGTCCAGTCTTTCCAGCTTCTCTTCCAGTGCCGCAATCTCATCATCGATTGTTTCATACTCACGCTGTTCCTTAAAACTGAACTTCAATTTCTCAGGCTGATTCTGTTTCCAGCTTTTTCCGGATTGAGATTGTTTTTTCCCTTCTGTTCCCTGCTGCACGGATTTCTGTAAAACTTTTCCTGATACATTCTGTCCGGATGCCAGTCCCATCTTCCGGCGTGTCTCCAGGTAATCGGTGTAACCGCCTTCGTACTGTTTCAGCTTTCCTTCCCCCTCAAACGCAAAAATGCGCTCCACAACATTATCCAGAAAATACCGGTCATGTGATACCGTAATAATAATTCCCGCAAAAGAGTCCAGATAATCTTCCAGAATCGTCAGCGTGGGAATGTCCAAATCATTCGTCGGCTCATCCAGTATCAGCACATTCGGAGACTCCATCAGCACCTTGCATAGATACAGTCTCCGTTTTTCTCCACCCGACAATTTTTCAATCGGGGTATACTGCATCGCGGCATCGAACAGGAAGCGCTCCAACATCTGAGATGCCGTAATCCGCCCTTCACTTGCCGGCACGTACTCTGCCACATCTCTGATATAGTCAATCACCCGCTGTTTTCCATCCATATCAGTCACTTCCTGAGCGAAATAACCAATTCGAATGGTATCTCCCAATTCCACTTCTCCGGAATCAGGCTGCAAAATGCCGGTAATGATTTTCATCAGCGTAGACTTTCCGCACCCGTTCGGTCCAATAATTCCAAGCCGCTGATTCTTCAGCATAATATAGTCAAAATCATCAATGATTTTCTTCTCTCCATATCTTTTACTGACATGATGCAGCTCAATGGTCTTTTTCCCCATTCTTGTTCCAATGGAGTCCAACCCCACGTTCTGCTCCCGTACCGGCGCCTTGCCCTCCTTGAGTGCCTCCAGACGCTCCAGACGTGCCCGCTGTTTTGTACTTCTGGCACGGCAGCCCCGTTTCGCCCATTCCAATTCCATCCGAAGTACACTCTGACGTTTCCGCTCCGTTGCCAGCTCCATCTCCTCACGCTGTGCCTTCATCTCAAGAAATTGTGAATAGTTTGCTGTATAGGAATACAGCTTGCCATGACTGATTTCCAGAATCTTATTCGTCACCCTGTCCAAAAAATAACGGTCATGCGTAACCATCACAACAACGCCTTTGAACCGGTTCAAATAATCTTCCAGCCACATTGCCATCTCGTTATCAATGTGGTTCGTCGGCTCATCCAAGATCAGGACATCCGCCGGATTGACCAGTGTTCTCGCCAAAGCCACACGTTTCTTCTGCCCTCCGGACAACTGTGCAATCAATGCGTCATGTTCACGGATTCCGAGATGATTCAAAACCGTCTTTGCCTCACTCTCTGTCATCCAGTCCTGATGCTGCTTACCGTCTGCGACATACGAAAGCACCGTTGCCTTGTCCGGGAACTCCGGGTTCTGAGGAAGATAAGTCACCCGCAGGCCATTCTGCATAATCACCTGCCCGTCATCCGGCTCTTCCAGTCCCGCAATCATTTTCAAAAGCGTCGTCTTTCCCGTTCCATTGATGCCAATGATTCCAATCTTATCCCCTTCATGGATCCCATAAGAAACATCATCGAAAATCTTTTTCTCTCCATATATTTTACTGATATGCTCAATATTTAAAATATTCATTAGTATCTAATCTCCCGATTTCATTTTTTATCAGATACTTCATAGCATATCACGTTTCAGGATAAATTCCAACAGTGCTTCGCAGCCTTCCCTCACATCCCTGTAAGTAACATCAAAATTTCCTGTATACCACGGGTCTTTGCCACAATGTCAAGTGATGAATTCAAAAACAGGCAGCCACTATCAAAGAATTTCTCTTTGTGGCTGCCATTCTGATAATTTTTCAGCCTGACTCGTACTGCTTAACTTGTTTTTTTCGAGAGTACGAATTATAATATGGCAGTACGGAGGTGCAATATGGATTACATGACTTTGAAAGAAGCAAGCCAAATTTGGGGAGTAACACCCCGTTGGATAAATTACTACTGTTCCGCAGGGCGTATCGCAGGAGCGGAAAAAATGGGAACCGTCTGGCTGATCCCCAAGAATGCTACAAAGCCATTAGACGGACGGAGAAAATCTGCCGGGCAATCAGGAGGAGAACATCATGATTGAAGTTTATTATGCGGAAGATGACGAAACGATTGGCAAATCTGTAAAAGAATATTTGGAGCAGCAGAATTGCAAAGTGGCTGTTTTTGATAGAATTGCCGATGTCAAGAAGGCGTTAATCGGTCATTTGCCTACTATCATTTTGCTGGACTGGAATATGCCGGACGGGCAAGGAAATGAATTGTGCCTTTGGATTCGGGAAAGATGGAAGGCTCTGCCTATCGTTTATTTGACGGTTCGCAGCGATTCTCACGACATTGTTACCGGCTTCCAAAACGGGGCGGATGATTATGTAGTGAAGCCCTTTGATCTTGCTGTTTTGTATTCCCGTATTTTGGCACTGTTGCGGAGAACCAAAGCCGTAACCGACACGAAGTTGTTCTGCGATGGTTTAATGATGGATAAGGAGAAAACGGCTGTCTATGATGGGCAGAAAGAAATCGTTGTAAGCCAACCGGAGTACCGCATTCTCCTGATTCTGATGGAAAACAAGGGAAAAACGATCACCAGAAACCAGTTATTAGAGCAAGTCTGGGATCGCAACGGGAACTATGTAAATGACAATACGCTGACGGTCACAATGAAAAGACTGCGGGAAAAGCTGAATCATCCAGCCTGCCTAAAAACGATCCGAAGTTTTGGCTACCGTATGGAGGACACGCAATGAGTGAAAAATGGAAACAAAAAATACTTCTGATTTTTCCGTTTGCGGTTCTTGCGGCGGGCATGATACTTACCTCGGCTTTCTTCTTGCACACGTACCGGCAGATCGCATTTGAACACACTTCGGGATTATGCGAAACCATATTAGCAAATTCACCTGAAGCCGAGCCGCAGTTATTAGCGGCTCTGAAAGACTATCATTCATTGACTGAACAAGAACTTAGAGAGAACGATTATCTGGAAAAATACGGATACCGGTCCGATGATTTTTGCTATGATTTTGCGCCGGATACAGTGCTTTTTCCGATTCTATTTTTCCTTGCGACCGCTTGTGCTTTTGCGGCCGGAATCTTTCTGTCCCGCAGAAAAAATCGAAAGAGGATCGATGATTTGACTGAGTATTTGGAGCAAGTCAATATCGGTGCTGGCGGAACATTGATACAAACGAAAGAAGATGAATATTCTCATTTGCAGGACGAAATATACAAAACTGTCACGATGCTTTATCAAACAAGAGAAACGGCAGTTGCCGCAAAGAAAAATTTTGCAGAGAACCTGGCTAATATAGCACACCAACTGAAAACACCGATCACAGCGGCCTTTTTATCGTTGCAGCTTATGGAAAAAGAGATTCCGGGGGCTTGCGCAGAACAGGTCAAACAGCAGTTGAAGCGATTAAATCGTTTGGAAGAATCCTTGCTTAAGCTTTCTAAAATCGATGCTGGAACGCTGCCGCTCAAGCGGGAAAAGGTTGATCTTTATACCGTGTTAAATCTGGCGGCAGATAATCTGAACGATCTATTGCGAAAAAATCAGATTTCTGTTGACATTCCAGAAAATGGCTGTATTGAATTTTGGGGAGATTTGGAGTGGACAATGGAAGCCCTCATCAATCTCATAAAGAATTGTATGGAACATTCCAAACGGGGTGGCGTAGTCTATTGTGACTATTCAGGCAATCCTCTTTATGTAGAAATTCGGGTATGGGATGACGGGGCTGGCTTTGACACAGAGGACTTACCGCATCTTTTTGATCGTTTTTATCGGGGGCGGCGTGCGGTTGGAGATGGAATCGGAATTGGCCTGGCTCTTGCCCGTTCCATTTTTGAATTGCAGAACGGAACCATAACCGCCTGTAATTTGCAAAATGGCGGTGCTTGTTTTGAAATAAGGATATACAGTCACTGAGATGTCACTTTACTTTGTTATACTGTACACAATACCATTCAGTAGAGAGGAGAAAGTGACATGGAAATACTAAGATGCGAAAATGTCCGAAAGGTGTATGGCGCTGGAAACAATCAGGTCGTGGCACTGGATCACATTGACTTGTCCGTACAAAAAGGAGAATTTGTAGCTATCGTAGGGGCATCCGGTTCTGGAAAATCTACCCTGTTGCATATTTTGGGAAGTGTGGATAAGCCGACAGAAGGGAAAGTCCTGATAGAGGAGACAGAACTATCTGCCATGAACCGAACACAGGCAGCCATCTTCCGGCGCAGGAAGGTCGGGTTGGTCTATCAGTTTTATAATCTTATCCCCACCCTTACCGTCCGAAAAAATATTCTCATGCCGCTCCTGTTAGACAAGCGCAAACCCAATAAAGAATACTTTGAGCAGATTGTGCATTCACTGGGAATCGAAGATAAACTGGAATCACTGCCCAGTCAACTATCCGGCGGACAACAGCAGCGTGTTGCTATCGCTCGTTCTTTGATCTATCGTCCGGCGCTCTTGCTTGCTGATGAACCGACCGGCAATCTGGATCGGAAAAACGGAGAGGAAATTATTGACTTGCTAAAATTATCTAACCGTAACCTGGAACAGACGATTCTTTTGATTACCCATGATGAAAAGATCGCATTGGAGGCGGATCGCATTATTACCATAGAGGATGGGAAAATCGTCGGCGATCAGAAACGGAGGTAAGGATATGTGGAAAGACTATTCGATAGGATTCATCAAAAAGAATCGGGCTTCCAGCGTATCCGTTCTGGTTGCGGCGTTTATTTCTGCTCTGTTTCTTTCTTTACTGTGCGGTTTGTTTTATAACTTCTGGAATTATGAAATAGAATCCGTTGTTTTAGAAGAAGGAAACTGGCAGGGACGTATCAGCGGGGCGTTTGAAGAAGATGAAGTGTCCGGAATTGAAAATTTCGCCAATGTAAAAATGGCGGCAATCAATGAGGATTTATCAAACGAGCAAACTCTTGTAGTTGATATTTGCTTTGGTGACATGAGGGCTGTGTATCAGGATATGCCTCTTATCGCCCAGCAGTTAGGCGTTCCTGAAACTTCCGTATCGTATCATGAATCGCTATTGTCAAGTTATTTTATCAACGATCCGCAGGACAGCAATCCGCCCTTATTGATGGCTTTTTATCTCTTTATACTCCTGCTTGTATCGGTATCTTTGATTTTAATCATTCATAACTCGTTTGCTGTATCTATGAATGCCCGTGTACATCAATTTGGCATCTTTTCCAGCATTGGGGCGACACCGGGGCAAATTCGTACCTGTCTCTTACAGGAAGCGGCAATGCTTTGCGTGATTCCTATTTTGCTCGGAAGTTTCGTCGGAATCGCTATGACTTTTGGTGCCATCCAGGCAGTCAATGTTCTCGCAGATGGTATTGTCGGCAGGCATGAAGCTGTCTTTACCTATCATCCGTTCGTGTTTGCAGTCACGATTCTGACCTCGTTTTTGACGGTGCTGATTTCTGCCTGGCTGCCTGCCAGGAAATTGAGCAAGATGACCCCGCTGGAAGCCATAAAAAATACGGGGGAATTGCAGCTAAAACGGAGAAAAAAATCCCGTATTCTTGCGCTTTTATTTGGAACCGAGGGGGAACTTGCCGGGAATGCGCTGAAAGCACAGAAGAAATCTCTGCGAACCGCTACGCTGTCGTTGACCCTTTCTTTTCTGGGCTTCGCTCTAATGCTGAGCTTTTTTACTCTCTCCGGGATCAGTACAAACCATACCTATTTTGAACGCTACCAGGATGCCTGGGATGTGATGGCAACGCTTGAGGACACAAAGATCGAAAACTTTTCTCATACGGATGAAATCCATGCTTTGGCTGATACAGACAGTGTGATTTATCAAAAGGCAAACGCCGTTTGCTCTGTTCCAACGGACGCTGTCAGCGAAGAAGTAAAAAGTCTGGGAGGTCTTGAAGCAATCGCCGGAAGCGATGTCAGTATGGTGGATGGGATTTATACCATTCAGGCTCCTATTGTAATCATGGATGACAACAGCTTTGCCATGTACTGTGAACAGATTGGCCTTTCTTCAGCCGAAAACGGAAGCGTTGTTCTGAACCGTATTTGGGACAACATAAACAGCAATTTCAGATACAAGGAATACGTTCCGTTTTTATCAGAGAACCAGGACACGATGACTTTGCAAAACATGGAAGATGCGGTTGCGACTGTGGCGATCCCAGTTTTGGGCTTTACACAGGAGCCGCCGGTTTTGAGAGAAGAATATGATAACTATGCTTTAGTTCAATTTGTGTCCCTTTCCACCTGGAAACAAATTCAAGAAACGATTGGAAATGCTGAACCAGACACCTGTATCCGCATTCTTTCAGAAAAAGAGAGAACCCTGACAGAACTGAGTGCGATTGAGACTGAACTGACGAATATGCTGGGACATAACATTTCTTTCGAGGTAGAAAACCGGATTCAAGAAAAGATAGACAACGATGCCATGCTGAACGGATACAAACTGATAGTTGGGGCGTCGTGTGTGTTGCTGGCCTTCATCGGGATCGCCAACGTATTTTCCAACACGCTGGGATTTATCCGGCAAAGGAAAAGAGAATTTGCAAGATATATGTCCATCGGCATGACGCCGGAGGGTATACGAAAAATATTTTTAATCGAGGTCCTCGTCATCGCAGGCCGCCCCGTTCTGATCACGCTGCCGATTACCGCTGTGTTTGTGTGGTTGATGATAACGGCAAGCTACCTGAATCCAATGGAATTTTTGGCAGTGGCTCCCATCGTTCCCATCATACTTTTTATCGTAGCACTTTTTGGCTTTGTCGCACTGGCATATTACCTGGGCGGCAAGCAAATCCTGAAGTGCGATCTGGTAGAAGCACTGCGAACTGATTATATGGGATAATTCTATCCGTTCGGACAAATCACTTCCTCTACATACAAAAGCCCCATCCCTCCAAATGAGAGATGGGGCAAACTATTTACGCTGCAATCTCCGGGATTTCCCCGACAAAGTTGTAAACGATTTTGACTTCCTGCACCCTCTGACCGTCCACCTTCTTGACCTCACCAATCAGAATCTTACTGATAAGCCGGTTCAGTACCGCCTCATCCAATCCTTCGATGGCGGCATAGCGCCGGATTTCTTTGATAAAGGTACGGACTTCACTTCCCTGCGCATCCGCCCGGCTCTGCATCACCGCCAGACCCAGGCGCTTCTGGTTGGCTTCCTGCTCCTGTTCCAGCGCCGCCGTCAGCTTCATAAACCGCTGTTCGGTCAGGATGCCTTTGGCTTTATCGGTGTACAGGCTTAAAAACATCCCGTCAATTTCCTGATTCCGAGTTTCCAGCCGTTTCCGTTCCTTCTCGGTCTGAGAAGCGTCTACCAGATACCGGCATTTAGATAACTATAAAAACAACGAAAACCCCTCCATCCGGTTGCTGAGCCGCTGGTAGAACGCATCGGCGTCCTTCATGGCCTGCGCCGCCAGTTCCTGTATATCCTTCAGCACCAGATTGTACAAATCCCTTGCTTCGATTTTATGGCTGGTACAGGCGTTCTTGCCCAACCGGTTGTAGGTCTGGCAGATATAATATGCCCTGTCAATCGGCTCCCGCATCTCGCCGGTAAAGCGGTTCTTTCCGGTTCTGCCGACCTTTTCATACCGCACCTGCATGGACTTCCCACAGGTGGCGCAGTAAACCAGCCCGTGGAACAGGTTATAGAAGGGGCAGGCGTTTCCTTTCATAATGGTTGGCCTGCGGTCAATTTCTGCACCTGTTCCCATTCTTCCGGCGTCACAATCGCCTCATGGCAGCCTTCAATGACCTCCCATTCCTCACGGGGGATAATGTCATAAGTGTTGGAGCGGATGCCTTTCTGATGTGTCCGGCAGACCAGATGTGCGCCCTTATAAAAGGGATTGCGCAGGATATGGCTGATCCTCGCACTTCCCCATGAATAGTAATTCACATCACATTCTGTATTGCTCTTTACTCTGGTAATGGGGATTTTATCATCCATGAGCTGCTTTGCAATCCGCATACAGCCCCAGCCGTCCAGTGCCATATCATAGATTTTTCGGATAACCGGCGCAGTCTCCGGGTCAATGATGAGATGCCCTTTTTCCTCCGGGTCACGCATCAGGCCAAGAGGCGGCTGCCCGCCACAAAACTTTCCCTGCCGGAAACGGGTCATGCGTCCCGCCAGCACCTTTTTGGAAATATCCCGGCTGTACATATCGTTCAGGATATTCTTAAAGGGCGTGATGTCCATTTCCTGACGAGTCAGGCTGTCCACGCCGTCCGTATTGGCGATATAGCGCACATTGTGTTTGGGGAAAAAGATTTCGATATAGCTTCCAGCTTCAATATAATTCCTACCGAGCCTGGACAGGTCTTTCGTGATGACGCAACCGATTTTCCCCGCCTCAATGTCAGCGATCATGCGCTGGAACGAGGGGCGGTTGAAGTTGCGGCCCGTATAGCCGCCATCGACATAATACTCATACTGGAACATCCCATGCTTTTCTGCGAAGTCCCGGAGCATGATTTTCTGGTTGCTGATGCTCATACTCTCATTGTCTCCGCCGTCATCCAGAGAGATACGGCAGTAGAGAGCGGTGATTTTTTCATAGACTTGTTTTTTCCTGCTCATAGTCAAAAGTTGTAAAATAAGTATAAATCTTTCTTTTTGTCCTGATTATTTTGTTAAAAAACCCTATATTCATACCTTAAAGCAAATAACAAGCATCGTAATTTTATTCCAATACAAATATCTGAGTCTTCACATTGATTTGAGTAGTGAAATTCCTATATGTGGTTTTTCTATTGTTTTTTTCAGATTCATTTATTTTACCAATAAAATGATTACATCCATAGACAACAACCTTTTTACCAATTAATTTACTAGCATAATCAAATACATCTTTACTTTTTGTTTTTATCGATAAGGATAAATATTCTCCCTCTTTTTGCTTTATAGAATAAAATTGAATAATGTAAATTTCTCTATTTTCTAACTCTTTTACTTCTTTTATTTCACCGGAAAAACAGATTGGATGAAATGCTTTTTTTCTTTCTATTAAGCGATAAATATGCTCATATTGTTTCAAATTGTAATCAGCATAAAAATCTTTCCATTTAATCTCATCATATCTTTGTTTATATTCATTATAAAATTGTAAGACCACTAAATCTCTAAGTTCTTTATCGTCATCTAAAGCTTCCTTCAATTTGACAATTTTTTTAATTGTATGCAGATATGCTGGCTGTTCATTGTTTTTAATGTATTTTTTCTCAGATTTTTCTAAACCAGAGTTCTTATTTTCTTTTGATAGCACTCCTTTTTTTTCTTTTTCAAGATTATCTGTAATAATATGTAACCTTGTAATATACTTATTGTTCAGGAATGTTGCTAATCCCTCATCTGAAATATCAGCAAAAATTCTTTTAACAGAATTAGAGGTTATATACTCACATCCACTTTCATGTGGGCTACCTTTTTCATCCACTAATCTAAAATATGGATTAACATGAATATCTCTATCCCCCATCCTTCTTATATGCCCAGCCACATACGTAATTGGTGTATTACAGTAGATGCAATGAAGATTTCCTCTCATAGATTCTTTAAACTCTGAAATTTTTATCTCTCGACCTTCAAATTTTGCTTTTTCCATCTTTAATCCCATATTATCTCCCTCCATAACTTTACCTGAAATATTGCCAATTTTGCTAGACTATTAATCATATCTGGGCACCTTTCAAAAGTTGTAAACTCGTTGTAAATTGCTCTCTAACTTTCTCGGAATCCGCATAAAATAAAGGACACTAAAAAAGTCAGATTTTCATTCGTTGGAGTAAAGAAATAGTCAGTTGATAAAAAATAAATGAAAAGAGTATTGGCTC
>X357_Northern_Tamandua__coassemble_393_pt1 | contig 15957 bp, 18 predicted proteins | sample X357_Northern_Tamandua__metabat2_low_PE_004 | metagenome-assembled genome bin X357_Northern_Tamandua | reverse complement strand
ATAATTTGAGGATATAATTGAAATTTGGGGGATAATTTCTCGCAATTCTATACATGTAGACAATAATGGAAACATGGTTATCACGCAGAATCCGACCATCAGCAGCACGCCGACAAAATCAGCCTATGAACCAAAAGTAAAGGAATCGGACGGAACGGTGGACGCTGCCACTACGGAAGAAGTGACAGAGTTTTTGGAAACATTTTTCAAGCTGTACCCTACCGCAACAGAAAAAGAACTTGCCTACTATGTATCGGGGAATGTGCTTGAACCTGTGAATTGTGATTATACGTTTTCGGAGCTGGTAAATCCAATCTTCACGCAAGATGGTGAACAGGTGAAAGTAGCGGTATCGGTGAAGTATCTCGACCAGAGGACGAAAGCAACACAGATTTCACAGTTTGATTTGACACTGGAAAAAGATAGTAACTGGAAGATTGTAAAATAACATGAAGAAAGGCTTGCACTTCATACATAGTACGATTTGCAAGCCTTTGGTATTCCATATTTAACTATGCTTTTTTTCGACTTCAATAATCTCCTTTGCAGTTGCGGTTACAATCCGTATACCCGTATCGCTCATATCATCAAGAAGCGCATCAAGCTGCCGCCGCTGTGTATTCTTTTCCGGCGGCGCATCTAAAAGGAACTGGTCTACGGATATATGATAGCGCAGCATAAGCTCAAAGAAAATCTGTAAACTTGGGTGCTGCCCTTTATTCTCAATATTCGCAAGGTAGTGAGGGTAAATATACATTTCATCCCTTACCTGTTTGCGACTTTCCTTGCGTCCCGTCCGCGCAGCTTTTATAGCTTCTCCAAATGCTTTGAAGTCATATTTTTCTACTGGTCTTTTTGCCATAATTATTCACCCAGTTACATTCTACTGCTCCTTTTTCTACTTGGATATGTTTATACAGTTCCACTAAATAGCTATAATAATTCATATTATAATACTTGATATTGTTCGGTTATACGACTATAATTACACTGATATGATTTGCAGAAAGGACTTGGGTTGTTATGGAATATATGTCTTGCCCCGAAGCTGCGAAGAAATGGGGGATTTCTGAAAGGCGTGTACAGATACTATGCAGAGAAAGCCGCATACCGGGGGTTTCAAAACTTGGGTATATGTGGCTGATACCAAAGAACGCGGAAAAACCAATTGACGGGAGAACAAAGCAAGGAAAGGAGCTGCACCATGAATAAAATTTTGATTATAGATGATGATAAAGAACTTTGTGCGCTGATTAAACGAAGTGTTTTATCAGAAGATATAGAAGCTGATTTTTGTAATACAGGAAAAGAGGGATTGCAAAAATTAAAAGAAAAAGAATATCAACTTGTAATACTGGACGTTATGATGCCCGGTATGGACGGCTTCGTAACATTGGAAGAAATCAGAAAAGAAAACAGTCTGCCGATTTTGATGTTTACATCTAAAAATGACAGTGCTTCCAAAGTACACGGCTTACGCGCGGGAGCTGATGATTATTTGACAAAGCCTTTTGATATGGACGAACTGATAGCCCGTATTATTTCTCTTATACGACGTTATACCCGTTTCAATCAACAGGACGGAATAACGCAGCAGCTTGAATTTGACGGATTGCAAATAGACCTTGAAAATCGCTCTGTTACTACGGAAAATGGAACTTTTGAACTGCCCCCAAAGGAATTTGACCTTCTTTTATACTGCGCGAAACATCAAGGGAAAATTTTGACAAAGCAACAGATTTATGAAGAAGTATGGGGAGAAGAATATTTTTATGATGACAGTAACATTATGGCGATTATCAGCCGACTTCGTAAAAAGTTAGAAGTCAATCCCGGAAATCCAAAATACATTCAGACAATTAAGGGTATTGGTTATCGCTTTAACAAGGAGGTTTGATTTTTTATGGAAGCGGTTATTTTTCTATCAATTATCATTGCGCTTTTTTCTATTTTTGTTTCCTGCCTTGTTATCCGACGTGCCAAAAAACAGATAGCAGAAATAACAGACGCATTGGCTGATGTAAAAAATGGGAATGGAAACAGGCGGATTTTATCGGCAACAAATGAACTGGTAGCTCCTCTTGCCTATGAAATCAATGAGATTGTTGTATCTTATGAAAAAAGGCTGTCTACTGTCCGGCAGGCAGAAGAAACAAACCGCCAGCTTATGACAAGCCTTTCCCATGATGTGCGGACACCGCTTACAACACTTATAGGTTATCTTGACGCTGCACATAAAGGAGTTGTTACAGGTAAAGACCGGGACGATTATATTGAAACTGCCCGTCGGAAAGCCCACGATTTGAAAGAATATATAGATGTCCTTTTCGACTGGTTCAAATTAAATTCTAATGAGTTTGCTATGGAAATAAATGTGATTGAAGCTACGGAATTGACAAGAAATATTTTGATTGACTGGATACCCATATTTGAAGATAAGCAAATAGATTACAACATTGATATTCCCGAACAGCCTTTTCAGGTAAGACTTGATATGGACGGCTATATGCGGATATTGAATAATCTTATTCAGAATGTAATTTCTCATAGTCATGCGGATAAAATAGAAATAATCCTGTCAAAGCAGGAAAAAAATATGCAAATCCGATTATCAGATAATGGAATAGGCATTGAAAAAGAAGATTTGAAGCATATTTTTGAGCGACTTTATAAATGCGATAAAGGTCGTTCTGAGAAAGGCAGCGGTCTTGGACTGTCTATTACTCATCAGCTCGTAGAAAAAATGAATGGTACAATAACAGCAAAAAGTGTGCATGGAAAAGGAACTGAATTTATTTTGCTTTTCCCTTTGGTAGATTAAGGCTTTTCTGTCTTTATGACGGGAGCCTTAATTGCTTTCAGAAGCTGTACTTGAAATTGCAAGGTTAATGCAAGGTTGCGGCAAGGTTAATGCAAGATTGGAGTGATAGAATACTTTACAGAACAGGAGGTTTGAATATGGACAAAAAATATATCATTGAAACAAAAAATCTTACAAAGCAGTACGGCTCACAAAAAAGTGTTGCTGACTTAAATATCCATGTACAGAGAGGAAGAATTTACGGACTGCTTGGGAGAAATGGGGCTGGAAAAACAACCACTATGAAAATGCTTCTTGGATTGACAAAGCCTACTTCTGGTGAAGTTAAAATATGGGGAAAGCCTTTACAGGAAAATGAAAAGAAACTCTTACCCCGTATCGGTAGCTTGATTGAGTCCCCAGGCTTTTACCCTAATCTGACGGCTACAGAAAATTTGCGTATCTTTGCAGCTTTACGAGGTGTGCCAAACAATCATGCGATTAAAGACGCTTTAGATTTAGTCGGACTGCCTTATAAGGACAAAAAACTGTTTTCTCAATATTCACTTGGTATGAAACAACGTCTTGCGATTGCACTTGCTGTTATGCACGACCCAGAACTTTTAATTTTAGATGAGCCTATCAACGGGCTTGACCCTATCGGTATTGCGGAAGTTCGCTCTTTTATTCGTGAGCTTTGTGACGCAAAAGGAAAAACAATTTTAATTTCCAGTCATATTCTTTCAGAAATCGCACTACTGGCTGATGATATTGGTATTATCGACCATGGCGCACTATTGGAAGAAGAAAGTCTTGCAGAACTGGAACAAAAAAGTAGTAAGCATATTCGATTTACTCTTTCTGATACCGCACAGGCAGCAAGAATTTTGGAACGTGCTTTCCACGAAAGCCATTTTTCTATACAGGACGACCATAATCTGCGTTTACACAATCTGGATTTGTCTGTTGGGGAAATTGTTACCGCTTTTGTGGAAAACGGACTGGTGGTATCGGAAGCCCATACCTGCGAAGAAAGCCTTGAAGATTACTTCAAACGTGTAACAGGGGGTGAGGGAATTGCTTAAACTGGTTCAGTGTGAGTTTTGGAAACTGAAACGGAAAGGATTATATAAAATTGCTTTTTTTACTGCCGTTCTGTTTCCCGTTTTTAATATCATGCTTTTATCTGACGGAGATTTAGCTGATATTATGAGCAGCGTTCGTGAAGAAAGTGGATTTTTGCTCCTTATTCCGATACTGGTAATTATGGCTGCCAACCTGTTTTTTGATGAACATGACAACGATACCTTAAAAAACCTTATTTGTGTACCAGTTTTAAAAAGCCATTTAGTTGTAGCAAAGATTACTGTACTTTTTTTATTTTCAGTTGCCTATGAATTATTAGGCTTTTGCATTTGTATCTTAATTGCTTTTACACAAGGTGTTTCTTTAAGCGGGTGGGCTTTACAGCTGTTCCTTACATTTTGTACGGGGATTTTGCTTTGGGCGGCAGCTCTGCCATGTATTATCCTTGTTGTCTGGTGCAATAAATCCTATATTATTTCTGTAATAATTGCTTTCTTTTATACATTACTTGGATTTGCATTGCACCTAAGTGACGCCATTATGATGAAACCATTGGGGCTAAATATCAGCACATTTATTCCTGTTCCAATGATTTTTAGGTGGCTTTATCAATTCAAAATACCAGTGGGACAGATACAGACAGATTTTTATAATCGTTTAAGTCCGTATTTTGTAAAAACGCCGGTTGTATTTATAGTGCTGATAGCGGAAGCCGTTGTCTGTATTGCATTGGTCATAAAAGTATATCAAAAGCAGGAGGTATGATATGTTATCCATTGTTTTAACGGAATTTCAAAAAATAAAAAGGTATCACATTTTGCTGATTGGCATTATTGGAATGGCTCTCTCCCCTATTCTTGGGCTTATCACACAAAATGTTGCGATAGAAGAAGCAAAAAATCTGAATTTTGACCTTAGCGCATTAGTTGACAGCACAATCTGGAACAATGCGACAGTATTTATGCCTATCATTTTTACTCTGATTGGTGGTTATCTCATAAACAGGGAGTTTACGGACGATACATTGAAAAATATCTTAGTTGTTCCTGTTTCATTTCCTAAATTATTAACAGGGAAATTAACTGCTATGGGCATTTTGTCCCTTATATTGGGAATGTATAGTTTCGTAATCACAATCATTGTCGGTATTTTTGCAGGGCTTCCCGGTTTAGATATTTTTACTCTGACAAAAGGTATGTTTTATATGTTGGGAATTTCCATTTGCATTTATATTGCCGTTCTTCCGATTATTGCATTTTGTGGAAGAACACCGGGGTTTTTTATGGGTGGTTCGGTGATTGCCTTTGTATTGGGCTATTGTAGTATGTTTTTTAAAAGTGGTCTGCTTAGAAATATTTATCCCTTTTTGGCTTCTTTTACAGTGATTGGGTTTGATACCACATCATATATCAGCGCAAAAAGTAAGGCAAGTGTTCCACTGGGGCTTACGTCGCTTGGTGCAATGCTGTTGATTTCAGCCTTTATCATTGCAATTTCTAAAACGCCGGGTGAAGCTAAAACAAAGCAGAAGAAAAATAATATCTCTCTACGTCCTGCACAGAGAGAACGCATAATGACAAACAGACATTGAGGATAAGAAAGGAGCTTTTAAAATGAAAGAAAAAATTTTAAGTATGATTGCGCTCGTAACAGTTTTTGTGCCATTAACAGCAGTTCTTGTATGGGAACCCACTTCACCAGCAGCAACCGCTATCATTATAGGATATTGCATTTTTGCTGCACTAAGTTTTTTATATGCACTCTTTCTCTTTGTTAAAATGAAGTTCAGAGATATTTACACCAAAATTGCGCTTGGCTTAAATGCGGTTTATGTTGTAGGGATTTTAGTTACCGTGGTTATCCCTCGTTTGCTTTAAATAAAGTAACAAAATACAATCTGCCGGACGACGGCAAAAGAAAAAAAGCCGTCGTACAGCAGAGGGATTTTCACGCGTCTACTATTTCTCGGCGGCTTTAATTTTCAGAGCCGCAGTTTCTTTTTGCCTGTTCGATGACTCTTAATCATGTAGACATGGCGGCTTTAGGAGGGAACCGCCATGATTTATAAAGCGTATCGACAAATTTCTGTATATTTCAGCTTATCAAAAAAAGCCCGACCGCCGCCGGGGACATTTCTACTCTTAGATATGAACTATTAAATCAATTAAATACTTTTTATAATTCATATGCACCTGTTTGGAGATTCCAAATGGGTGCGTTTTGCATTTAAAAAAATCCTTCAAAATTTTTTGAAGATTTTTTCCAAAAGCGCAACAAATAGCTGCCGCGTGGGTAGCTACTGTGCGGAAAGGGGGAGAGAGGGGAAACAACCCTCAATTACTCTCATGCGGAAAGGAGGTGAAAAACTATGAAGTCATCTTCTTTCGAGCAGGCTATTCAAGCACAGTTTGATTGCCTTACAAAGAAAGTCATTAAAAGAGCAGCAATGAAGTATAATCGTGATATTTCAAGACGCTTGAAGCATGAAGTTCCATTTTCTGAAATATCAGATTTGGAGTTAAATAAGGCTGGCGTTTATGACAAGTATTCCAGCAATTATACAGCGTTCAATGTTCTTGGCATGGAAGTACAAGTATCTGACGACCAGTTGAGCAAAGCACTCAAATGTTTACCAGAGAGAAAACGAAATATTATTTTGTTGTCATACTTTATGGATATGTCTGACGCAGAAATCGGAGAGCTTATGAACGTGGTTCGCTCTACTATTTACCGTCACAGGACAAGCACTCTGGAAGATTTACGAAAAATGATGGAGGAGGAATAAAAGTGGATAATAGCAAAAAACACGTACCGTTTGCTGTGATTATGGCGGCTGCCAATGGTGATGAAGCTGCAATACAGGAAATCTTGGATTTTTATGACGGTTACATATCAAAGTTGAGCTTACGCAAGTTGTATGACGAATACGGAAATGTCTACATGGTGGTGGATTCTGAATTGAAAGGCAGAATACAAGCTGCGATGATGGATATGATTGCAAACTTTGAGATTATCGTAATTTAACTATTTTGACAGGCGGAGCTTTTCTCCCTTTCCCTCTGCTCTGCTTGTCAATCTATGAAAGTCCATTATTCCAATAATGGATTTTCACAGACTGACAAATACAGTCGAGTGTTCTTTGACAACTGAATACAATAATCAGATACGTTTGATATACAGCGAGCCGACGGACTGGAACGCCATGACCCGTGAAAGGAGGGAGCAAAAAGGCGAGCGCATATGCCAGTGTACCGTAAGCGGCTGTTGGAAAAGCCGCCGCCATGACCTGTATATCTGAATAATGATACACCCGTATGGCACGGTTCACCCATCAGAATGGGAATGGTGAAATTCCAGTGGAGCTTTCCAAAGCCATCTGATTATTGAGAAAAACAGATGTGAGTACGCATATTGGATAAGCCTATTTGCGTATGTTGAGAATAGATAACTGAAACAAGGAGGACGATAAAGTTTGGAAAAGAAAGAACCAATCCAATATACAGTGGAGAGAGAATTTTTATCGAAGTTTTCAGTAGAAGAATTGCTTATCCGTATCATCAAATCTCATCTTAATGAAAAGGTTCAAAACGGGTAGTCTGGTATGAGAAAACCACAGAAAGCGGCTGTTTTTAACAGGAAAGCGTGGTATAATCTTATTATGAAAGGTACAGCAGTTGAATAGGTGGTTCATATGAAGATTCAGAACTTATTTAACGTAGCTGTATATATCAGATTATCAAGAGAAGATGGTGATAAGGAAGAAAGCGATAGCGTAGGGAATCAGAGAAAGCTCTTAACAGATTACGTTGCTAAAAAAGAAGATTTCATTTTGTATGACACATACATTGACGACGGTTATTCGGGAACGAATTTCAACCGACCTAGTTTCCAGAGAATGATTGCGGATATTGAAGATGGAAAGGTAAATTGTGTTGTTGTAAAGGATTTGTCAAGATTCGGGCGCGATTATATTGATACTGGAAGATACTTGGAACGATACTTCCCAGATTTAGGAGTACGTTTCATATCGGTAACGGATAGTATTGACAGTATGAAACAGGCATATGATATGCTGCTCCCAATCAAGAACATTTTCAATGAACAGTATGCAAGGGATATTTCCAAAAAGATACAGGCAACCGTGAAGTCAAAACAAAAAGCCGGTGAGTTTATCGGGGCATTTACAAGTTATGGCTATAAGAAATCCCCTGTCAATAAAAACAAGCTGGTGATTGATGATTACGCGGCTTCGGTTGTCCGCAGAATCTTTTCCCTATATATACAGGGATATGGGAAACAGAAAATTGCAAAGCTGCTGAACGCAGAGGGTATTCTTTGTCCGGCAGAGTATAAAAAGGTAAACGGTGAGAATTACAAGAACTGTAACCGTCTGGAAAGTACAACGTATTGGTCTTATTCCACAATCAATAGTATTCTTCACAGAGAAATGTATGTGGGGAACATGGTACAGGGAACAAAACACCAGCGCATGAGAAGCAAGCAGAAGAAAATGCCGAAAGAAGATTGGATAATCGTTGAAAATACCCATGAGCCGATTATAGATAAGGAAACATGGGATAAGGCTCAATCCCTTTTGACAAAAAGGACAAGGGAACTGGATTTGGAAACGAACAAAAATATCTTTGCCGGTTTTGTGAAATGCGGGGATTGCGGCAGGGCAATGGCAAAAAATATGTGGCGTCATGCAGATGGGAGCAAAACATACAGTCTTTATTGTGGAACATATAAGAGGAACGGGAAACAGTATTGCACACCGCATACACTTCCAATGGCTGTTTTGGAAGATATTGTACTGAATGATTTGAAAGCAATCGTCCACAATGTAGATGATTTGAAAGAATTGGTACAGTCACAGAGTTTCACGGCTTCAAAGGTCAAAAAGATTACTGACACGGAACTTAGCAAAGTAAAAACAGAATTGGAACGTGTGAAAAAACTCAAAAAATCTATATACGAAGATTATAGAGATGAACTGATTTCCAAAGAAGAATTTCTTTCTTACCGAGAGGATTATCTAAAAAAAGAAGAACTTTACTCCAAACAGATTGAAGCACTGGAAGAAAAGAAGAAAGACAATGTGACGGAAGATGTTTTTGAAACACCTTGGTTGAAAAGACTATTGGAATTAAAAGACATTGAAGCACTGGATAGAGATATTGTGGTGGAAATGATAAGTGAAATAAAGGTCTATGAAAACCGCAAAATCAAAATTACTTATAACTTCGGAAATGAGCTGGAGCATTTGTTTTCCAGCGTTTACAGTGTGGAATTGGAGGAAAAGGCTATCTAATCTCACACATTTCTGAATCCCCTAATCAGTCTGGGGGAAGATACATATATAATTTGCGCAATTAACACCCTGCACATGGGGGCCGCGATCCGGGGGCTGTATTCAATGGACGGCAGGAAAAAGACGACAATCTCCGCCTTACTCTCGCTGTCGGCGCGATTCTTCAGGACAACGGAATGGAGGTCTTATACACCCGCACAACAGATGTATATGAGTCACCTTACGAAAAAGCAATGGAAGCAAATAACGCAGGAGTAGACTTTTTTGTTTCCATCCACAGAAATTCTTTTCCTACCGACAATGTTGTATCGGGAGTAGAGTCCCTCGTTTATGACTTATCTGGAATCAAACTGGAAATGGCAGAGAATATTAATGAGCAATTAGAAATGGTTGGCTTTGTCAATCTCGGGGTAAGGGCACGCCCGAACCTCGTTGTCCTCCGGCGCACAAAAATGCCCGCTGTTCTTGTCGAAGTCGGATTCATCAATTCCAATACCGACAATCAGTTATTTGACGATAATTTCGATGCGATTGCACAGGCGATTGCATCTGGTATCCTGGATACATTGAACAGCTCCGGACAGGATCCGGCTCCGCCTGTCTATCAGGTTCAGGTCGGCTCCTTCCGCAATGCCGTTTATGCAAACCGTATGCTCAATGAACTTCTGGAAATGGATTTTCCTGCCCGGATTAGCGAGGGTAATGGCTACTTCCGGGTGCGGGTTGGTAATTTTAATATGCTGGAAGATGCCTCCGCTATGGAACAGCGGCTGCGCCGCGCCGGATATCAGACCTGGATTGTGACAGACTGACTGTGGTGCGGAAAAATATTGTCGGAATATTCTGAAAACCGAGCGCAAAGGGGACAGTCCCTTCTGAGAAGGGACTGTCCCCTTTGGATACCTTTTGGATTATCCTTCCAAACCTTCCGCCTTGATAATGTCTACAACCTGATTGACATACTGCCCGCAAATCTCATCTGTGGCAGCTTCGACCATAACGCGAATCACCGGTTCGGTTCCGCTTTCACGCACCAGGATTCTTCCGTCACTTCCGAGTGCTTCTGCCACAGACTCCACTGCTTTCTGGACTGCCGGGTTTTCTCTTGCAGTCTTTTTATCTGTCACGCGGACATTTTTCAAAAGCTGTGGGTAAATGTTTACTTCCTCGCACAGTTTTGACAGCGGCTGTTTCTTTTCCATAATGACTTCCATAATCATCAAGGAAGTCAGGATACCATCACCGGTTCTTGCGTGTTTACTGAAAATAATATGCCCGGACTGTTCTCCGCCAAGAATATATCCGTTATTCATCATGTTTTCATATACATATTTATCGCCAACGGATGTCTGGACGTACTTCATGCCGATTCTGTCGCAGGCTTTGTACAATCCCAGATTCGACATCACGGTTGTTACGATGGTGTTATCCACAAGCTTACCCTGTTCCATCAGATATTTTCCACAGACATAGAGGATTAAATCCCCATCCACAACATTTCCCTTATCGTCTACTGCGATACAACGGTCTGCATCTCCATCATAGGCAAATCCAACATCCAATTGTTTCTCTTTGACGAATGCCTGCAACTGCCCGATATGCGTGGAACCGCAGTCAGTATTGATATTGACGCCGTTCGGCTCATTACTGATGACATATGTTTTTGCACCCAATGCGTCGAATACACTTTTTGCGATTGCCGAAGAACTTCCGTTTGCACAGTCCAGCCCTATTCTCTTATCTTTGAACGAGCGGGTGGCAAGCGAAATGAGATGTCCGATATAGCGGTTTCTTCCTGCTGCGTAATCTACTGTGCGCCCTATATTTTCTTTTGTTGCAAGTGGCAGTTCTTCCGTTTCCCCGTCTATGTAAGCCTCAATCTTCGCCTCGACTTCTGCCTCCATCTTATGTCCCTGTCCGTTGATAACCTTAATCCCGTTATCATAATACGGATTGTGGCTTGCTGAAATCATAATTCCACAGTCAAAATCTTCCGTCCTTACAACATAAGACACACTTGGCGTTGTCGTCACATGAAGAAGAAAGGCATCTGCCCCGGATGCAGTCAGTCCTGCTGCCAGCGCATACTCAAACATATAACTGCTGCGTCTTGTATCCTTTCCAATCACAATCCTCGCTTTGTGCTCCTGTCCGAAATACCAGCCAAGATACCGTCCGACTTTGAATGCGTGCTCCACTGTCAATACTACATTGGCCTCCCCGCGGAAACCATCTGTTCCAAAATATTTTCCCATCGTAAAATCCCTCTTATTATTTTTCATTATTTGTCACATTTTCGTATCCATTATATTCTTTTTCCCGTCCAGATACAACCTTTTTCATATAATCCCCCTGCAAAAACTTTAGATAACAACCACGGAAAACGTTTCCTTTTTCGGTCAAATGTCTGAAAAGTTCTATACAAAGACAAAAAGATACGCTAAAATAAGTAGCATAAATGTATTTTTCGGAGGTATTGTCATGATAAAATTAGTAGCCAGCGATTTGGACGGCACATTATTACAGGAGGGTGCGCAGGAATTAACGCCGCGTGCAATAGATTTGATTCACCAGTTAACACAAAAGGGGATTTATTTTGTTGCAGCCAGCGGGCGGCAGTACGACAATGAACGCCGCGTATTCCGCGCTATCAAAGACGAGATTTCCTATATCGCAGAGAATGGCTCGGTCTGTATCCATCAGGGGCAGGTCATTTCCCGCTCTACCATTAATCCCGGTTTATGCACCCGCATTTTAGAAGAAATAAAAAAAGAAAATAATTTTGAGGTTGTCGTTTCCAGAGAGGACACTTGTTTTATTGAAAACAATGATCCGGAATTTGTCAATCACATTGTAAATGTAATGCACAATACGACACAAATCATTGATGATATCCGAAAAGTAGATGGTCCGATTTTAAAAATCGCCATCTGCAATATGACAGACGGTCCTCATATTATTGATAAATACCTGCATCATCTGCAAACTTTGTTTGGCGACGAAATCAAAGTCGTTACATCCGGAAATATCTGGATAGACTTTATTGCTCCGGGCACAAACAAAGGAGCAGCCCTGTCCGGGCTGCTCAAACTTCTGAAAATCAAGCCGGAAGAATGCATGGCATTCGGCGACCAGTACAACGATGTGGAAATGCTGCAATATGTCGGTACAAGTTATGCGATGTCAAATGCCGCACCCGGCATTTCCTATTATTCCACATATGTAACCGACTCCGTGGAGGATGTGCTGGAAGATTTGCTGCGGCTTTGATTTGCACCTGATTATTTAATGGTCAGTCCGGTTTGCCGTATCATTCACTTTAAGCATAAGCTCCAGATTCTTTTCAAACGGCGCTTTCACAACCCCATATTCCGTCACGATTCCCGCAATCAGCTCGTGGTCTGTGACGTCAAAGCATGGATTGAATACTTTCACGCCTTCCGGTGCCATCCGCTCCCTGTACCACATCTCCGTAATCTCTTCTGCCGTGCGCTCCTCGATTGGAATCTCGGCGCCGGATTTCAAAGTCATATCAATCGTGGAGGTCGGAGCGCAGACATACACCGGAACGCCATACTGTTTTGCCACACATGCGACAACCGACGTACCAATTTTATTCGCAGTATCTCCATTTGCAGCAACACGGTCGCAGCCGACAAATACTGCCTGAACCAGACCTTTTTTCATCACGGATGCAGACATATTGTCACAGATTAACGTTACGTCCATTCCGGCTGCCTGTAACTCAAATGCAGTCAGCCGTGCGCCCTGCAGCAGTGGTCTTGTCTCATCCACAAAGATATGGAAACCATATCCCTGTTCCTTGCCAAGATACATCGGAGCCGTCGCCGTTCCATACTTCACTGTTGCAAGCTGTCCTGCATTACAATGTGTCAGGAGTCCGTCTCCCGGTTTCACCAGCTCCAGCGCGTAGATTCCAATCTTCCGGCACACTTCAATATCCTCATCATGAATCTGCACTGCCTCGTCATGGAGCAACCGTTTGATTTCTGCCACACTCTTATCCATATTGGAGCTCACAACTTCTTCCATGCGGTCCAATGCCCAGAATAAATTCACCGCGGTCGGCCGTGATGTCTCCAGATAATCCTTCGCATTATGGAATTCCCTGCAAAACATATCCGTACACTCTGCGTCAAACCGCTCAGATACCACATAAATACCGATTGCCGCCGCTACTCCGATTGCCGGCGCCCCGCGCACTTTCAGCAGATAAATTGCGTCCCAGATATCCTCGATATCCGTCAGGGAAAGTATCTCGATTGTCCCTGGCAATTTTGTCTGATCGATAATCACCAGTGCCTTATTCTCTTCGTCCAACGAAACTGTCTCATAATCCAGTATTGTCCGTTCCATCCCATTTCCTCCTGTGTGTAAAAGCGCTCATCCACAACCCGCCCTACCCTTCTGACTGTTCCCGAACGCCCTGTCAGCTTTGCCGACAAAATACTTACAACATACTTATGAATTTCTTTTTTCGATATCCATAATCAAATCTACCCTGCGCTGATGTCTTCCGCCTTCAAACTCCGTGTTCAGCCACGTATCCACTATCATCTTCGCCAGCTCTGCCCCAACCACACGGGCGCCGAATGCCAATACATTGCAGTCGTTATGCAGCCGCGACATCCTTGCCGTATATGGTTCGCTGCAGACTGCCGCGCGAACACCGGCTACTTTATTTGCCGCCAATGAAATCCCAAGACCTGTCCCGCAAATCAGAATCCCACAATCTACTTCATGCGCTGCCACCGCCTTCCCTACAATTTCCCCATAAACCGGATAGTCACAGCTTTCTGTGGAATTTGTCCCATAATCTACAATCTCATGTCCCTTTTCCTTTAAAAACTCAATGATTTCCGCCTTCAGTTCCAATGCTGAATGGTCATTTCCAATTCCGATTTTCATGATTTTTTCTCCTCATTCTTACACAAGCGTTAATTCCCGCGAGCAACGAGCCAGGTAGCCATGCTTGCAGCGGGGTCTTTGACTTTCATAATCATCTATATTTTGCCCATTTTGAGAGCTCTTGTCAAGTTTAATTCATCTTTCCCCTGATATATGTGGAAATTGTAACTGTTCAGAGCCATGCGCATCTGTAATGGTTTTATGTGTTGGATGCTTGCATACATAGGCATAAACCGGCGCAGAGGCATATGGCGGATACGCCACATCGAAAAATATACAGGATTTTGGGATGGCTCTGTACAGCTACTGGAAATTGAAATATAAACTCCGGGAAATCAATACAAATATCCGGTTCTATCTGCAAATTTTATGGCCGGACGTTTCCTACTCTTCAACCATAATACGTATAATTTCCTTATCTGTCCCCGCCATGCCCTGTTGTGCCAGTCTGGAAATGTTCTGGATGGTATTCTCTACACCTTTTTTCACAAGTCCGTCTCCATCATAAAACTGCTGGCCATGCCGGTACATTGAATATCCCAGAATCCCCGCATCTACGGCTGCCGCTATCTTTGCCGCACAGGACGCCTTTGCTCCGTCGCAGACAATTCCTGATGTAATGGCGACCGTGTTTACTATTACATGTGCAATTTCTCTGATTCCACCACCATTTAAAAATGCAATTCCTGCTGCACTTCCGCACCCGGCGCTGACCGCCCCGCAGTAAGCCGACAGTCTCCCAATCCCTGTCTTTAAATGGATTGTCACCAGATTCGCCACCAGCAGGGCACGGTACATCCTCTCCTGCGGAACCTTCATCTCTTCTGCATATACAATAACCGGAACGGACGTTGTAATTCCCTGATTCCCACTTCCTGAATTAATGACAACCGGCAAATCACACCCGTTCATCCTTGCATCAGAGCCTGCCGCCGCATATGCCTTAGCGCGAATCTTGACATCCTCCCCGCCATATACTTCCAACAGAGTCTTCCCGATATTCGCCCCGTAGTTACCGCAAAGACCTTCTCTTGCAATTGCCATATTGCATTGAATCTGCCGGTCCAGCGTCTCCCTGACTTCTTCTAAATCCACAGTTTCCGCAAACTCGAGAATCCCTTCTACACTCATAAATGCTCTATTCTCCGCCGAGTTTCCAGAATCGCCCTTCTCCTCTTCCTCCCTTTTGAAAACCTCGATTCCATTCTTACGGATTTCCACGATATTCGTATGGGAATTCGTGATTCTCACAAATGCAGAACTTGTTTTATAATATAGTGTGATTATTATATCAAGTATATTCGGAGAATCTGCACATGTCACTTCAATTTTGCTCTCCTCAAGGAAACGGGCAATCTCCTTTTGTTCCTCATCGGATATCTCCGCTATAACCTCCAGTTTCTTCTCTGGATTTCCCGCTATAATTCCTGCTGCCGCCGCTACAGCAATCCCACGCATCCCTCCTGTATTCGGAACGATAACACTCTTTACATTCTTAATAATATTCCCACTTACTTCTATCTTAACCCGATCCGGTATCGCACCCAGATATGCTCTGGCAGTTGCCGCCGCATATGCAATAGCAATCGGCTCCGTACACCCCAGTGCCATAACAAGTTCTTCCTTTAATACTTTTATATATTTCTGAGATACAGTTGTTGTCATCATCCACTTTCCCTTCTAGGTTCTGGGCATGTGCCCTGCAAAAAAGCCGCAGTCCCTCAATAATAAGGGATTGCGGCTAATGTTTAAATTAGTATTGATACACTGTCAAGGATTATTCGATAATCTTAGCAACTGTACCTGAACCTACTGTACGTCCACCTTCACG
>X357_Northern_Tamandua__coassemble_392_pt1 | contig 16724 bp, 17 predicted proteins | sample X357_Northern_Tamandua__metabat2_low_PE_004 | metagenome-assembled genome bin X357_Northern_Tamandua | reverse complement strand
TTTCGATGTTTTCATCCGATTTTCAGACGCAGCTATTTTGATATACTTGGCTTTCGCTGATCTTATACCTGGACTTCTCCTGCCAGAATTTTCTTATAATCTTCATAATTTTTCTTCTTGTCCATATCCACGCGCTGAATCGGTAATGCACCAAATGCGTTCTGCGGCACGGTGATTCCTGTTGTTCCTAATGTAATCTGCTTCATCGTTTTTCACTCCTCATAAATAAATGAATTGCATTGTATCTTTCGTTTTCTATTATAATGCAATCTTTATCATATGAAAAGAAAAAGAACCTCAAAGAGTCTCTCCCCTGAAATACTCTTTGAAGTTCTTGTCGGAATTCTTTTTAAATTTTTTCTGTCCGCCCGGAACATCATTTCCCAGACAATCAACTTCATATACAGAATGTATTTTTACCGGCCCTACTTATTTCATTTCCGATGGATTCCTCTGCAAATACAGAATTGAACCAATGAGCCCAAATACAATCCCTGCGTATAATCCTGCGCAGATACTGTTTGGAAGCGCTTCTGGAAATGCCATTCCCAACGCAGAACACAGTCCGAGCCCAACGCATGTTACAACCGCTGTCCATCCGACAATCGCTGTACCCAGATATGCAGAAAGTACATTTTCTTTATTCACAACCCGATTTATCAGTTTCCATAATCCTCTGTACATAAAAATCCCTCACAATCCATCCAAACAAACCTTTGTTTTCGTTTGATTGTATTGTAAGGAACTTCTGTAAAAAATATACCTGATATGTCGAAAAATTTATGTTAAATCTACACTGCCATACGATTGAGCAGCGGGAAAACCAGTGTTATATTGAGCCATCCGTCTCCCTCCAGTTCTGCCCTTATATTGCCGCCCATTTTTTCCGTAAATTCTTTTGCGATGGTCAGCCCTAATCCGGTAGAGCCCATATTTCTTGATTTGTCTCCTGTGTAAAGCCGGTCAAATATATATTGTAATTCTGACATTTCCATATGCTCCGTGTCATTGCCAAACGTGATTTCCACACATGGAAGTTCCTGCATATAGTCCTCTGCTTTCTTTTTTTGAAGAAAATTATCCCCGGCACATGATATTTCTCGCATAGTTATACACAATCTGCTTTTGGAATATTTTCCTGCATTCTGCAGCAGATTCCGAAAAACCCTTCCGGCAGCCTCTGCATCCCCAAGCATCCAAATCGGATGTTCAGGCAGTTCTGCCTCAACACCCAGATTTTTCATCGATAATTCCTGATATTCCTCCATTAAAAGCTCCCGCATCAGCCGGACAATGTCAAGCCGTTCCCAATTCATCTTATATTCATCTGCCGACAGTCTTGAAAAATCATAAAACTGCGTAATTAATCTCTGCAATGTTTCCGCCTTTTTCTTTACTATTTTCAAGTCGTCCTGCTCTGCCTGATTCATATAGGAAGTATCCATTATCTTAAGATATCCAAGAATTGATGTCAGCGGAGTCCGCAAATCATGGCTGAGATTTGCAATCTGACGTTGGAATTCCTGCTCCCGCTTTAAAGCAGCCTGTTGATGTCCTCATCATCTTCAATAACATAAATATGATACATTCCATTCCTCCAAGTAAATATTCTGAATATCCTGAAAACCGTAAGCAAAGGGGACAGTCCCCTGTCAGAAGGGACTATCCCCTTTGTTATATTATATAAGATTCATCGCATCATTGATTGTCTTAACTCCAATCACCTTAATCCCCTTGATCCCTTTCACCGTATCTTTTGACACTTCCGGAACTACACAAGTATCAAAACCGAGTTTCTTCGCCTCTGCCACGCGTTGTTCCGGCATATTGACGGCGCGCACTTCTCCGCTCAATCCTACTTCTCCGAATACAATCATTTTCTCATCTATCGGACGGTTTTTATAGCTGGACACGATTGCCATCACAATTCCGAGATCAATGGCAGGTTCGTTCATACGGATTCCGCCCGCGATGTTGACATATGCATCACAATTGGACAGATGCAGACCAATTCGTTTTTCCAATACTGCCATAAGCAGATTCACCCGGTTATAATCTGTTCCTGTTGCCGTTCGTCTCGGCATCCCAAAATTGCTGTCACAGACAAGCGCCTGTATCTCAATCAGAAGCGGACGGGTTCCTTCCATAGAACATGCAACGACGGAACCCGAAGCATTTTCCGGCTTGCCGCTCAACATATATTCGGACGGATTCTCGACCTCGGCCAATCCATCCTGCCGCATCTCGAATACCCCAATCTCATTCGTGGAACCGAACCGGTTCTTAACTCCGCGCAGAATCCGGTAAGAGGCATGTCTGTCTCCTTCGAAATACAGCACCGTGTCCACCATATGCTCCAGCACACGCGGACCTGCCACGGTTCCTTCTTTGGTCACATGGCCCACAATAAAAATCGTAATTCCAAGTCCCTTTGCCAACTGCATAAAGACATTCGTAGACTCCCTTACCTGCGACACACTGCCCGGCGCTGACGCGACTTCCTCACTGTACATCGTCTGAATGGAATCAATAATGACAAGCTCCGGTTTTTTATTCTCAATCACATTGCGGATAGTATCCAGATTGGTCTCACACAGCAGCTTCAGGTTCTCCTTAAATTCCCCCATACGGTTTGCCCGCAGTTTAATCTGTGCAAGTGATTCCTCCCCGGAAATATACAGGACGCTTCTATCCTCCGACAGCCTCTGGCACACCTGCAGAAGCAAGGTAGACTTTCCGATTCCCGGGTCACCGCCGACCAGTATCAGAGATCCTGGAACAATTCCGCCGCCTAACACACGATCCAGCTCCTGCATTCCCGTTTCAATTCTCTTATGCTCATCCGTATCCACTTCAGATAAAGATACAATATTCACTTCCCTGCCGGTCTTCATGCCCACCGTTTTGGAAGAGGGAATCACCTTCTCTTCTACAAATGTATTCCACTCCTTACAAGCCGGACACTGCCCCAGCCACTTCGTCTCCTCATGTCCGCAATTCTGACAGAAGAAGATTGTTTTCTTTCCTTTCGCCACACGATACCTCTTTTCTTTTTTGTTCAGAACCACCTGCAGGCAGTTTATTCCGGCAACGAACCAAGCAGCCATGCTTGCATGGATATTTGGTGACTGCCGCGAGGGGGATACTGTCACAATCAAAAGCCGTGGGAACTGCATATCCCACGGCTTTGATATTTTTCCAAAATTAACACTTCACAACTTTCACTGCTGCGCTTTCATCTGGATTCAGCTCAATACTCACGCTGAGCTTTCCGCTTAAATTCGTCGCCATTTTTCCTGCGGATGTACCATCGATAAACACTTCGTACTCGCTGTCCGGCTCCAGCTCCAGTGTAAACTGCACATCCTCCGGGGCAGATACTTCAAATTCAACTTCGCTGTCCGTCTCTTTGAAATTCTCCACAGTGCTTCCCGGCACAGACTCGTAAACAAACATTCCGTTCTTTTCCAGTTTGGTAATCTCTGCAAATGTCTTTACTTTATAAATATCACCTTCAAATTCAAAATTGTCCAGTTTTGTCTTTGACGCAAGTGTGTAATCTCCAAAACTCAAGGTTCCGTCTTCCTCTGCACGCAATAACTCTTTCACTGTTGTCATCGTTCATGTCCTCCTAAGTATCTCAGAATTTCTCTGTTGCTTTATGTTTCTAGTATAATATAAATCCGTGCTTTTTTCTACTTCTTTATCGGCATCACGTAAAATTTAATTTCTTTTTTAGAAACACCCGCCTCAATGCAGTCACCGGATTTTATCTCCCCATTCAGGATTGCCTCCGCCAGCCTGTCCTCCAGTTCAGTCTGCATCGCACGTCGCAGCGGTCTTGCACCGTATTTGGCATCCGTACCCTTCTCTACGATATAATTTTTAACAGAATCCCGCAGTGTCAGTGTGATATCAAGCTGCTCTTTCAGCCGTTTTGTAAATTCTTTTCCAAGCAGCGTCACAATCTGTTTCATATTGCCCTTGTCCAGCGCATGGAACACGATTATCTCATCAATTCGGTTCAGAAATTCCGGTCTGAAGATAAGTTTCACTTCGTCCATTACATTTTGTTTCATTTTCGCATAATCACTTTTCGAATCTTCCTTTGCCGCAAATCCGAGCTTTTTAGGGTCAATGATTGCCTTTGCCCCCGCGTTGGAAGTCATAATAATTACGGTATTGCTGAAATCCACCTTTCTTCCCTGAGAGTCTGTGATATGTCCGTCATCCAGCACCTGAAGCAAAATGTTGAATACATCCGGGTGTGCCTTTTCAATTTCATCAAATAAAATCACCGAATACGGATGTGTCCGCACTTTGTCACTGAGCTGTCCGCCCTCCTCATGTCCTACATATCCCGGAGGCGAGCCAATCATTTTCGCAACGGAATGTTTCTCCATATACTCCGACATGTCCACACGAATCATGGCATCTTCCTTCCCAAACAATGCCTCTGCCAGTGCCTTTGACAACTCTGTTTTCCCGACTCCGGTCGGTCCGAGGAACAGGAATGAACCAATCGGACGTTTTGGGTCTTTTAACCCAACACGCCCACGTTTCACTGCACGTGCCACGGCATTGACCGCCTCTTCCTGTCCAACCACACGGTGATGCAGCTCTTTTTCCAAATGGTTCAGGCGCTGTGCATCGCTCTCCTGAAGCCTCTGTACCGGAATTCCCGACCAGGAGGATACCACCACCGCAATGTCCTCCCCGGATACCGTCGGATGGCTCTGAGCCATCTTCTTTTCCAGACGTCTCCGCATACTCTCTATCTTCTTTCCGACTTCCTGCTGTTCCTTCTGCAGGCTGGATGCCCCGGCAAAATTTCCTTCCTTAATGTATGCTTCCTTCTGCAATCCCAGTTCCTTTTCCGTGTCTTCCAACTGTGTCAGATGCTCCGGCACCTGATACCCCCGCAGGCTGACATGGGCACATGCCTCATCCAGCACATCAATCGCCTTATCCGGCAGATTCCGGTCTGTGATATAACGCTCTGACAAATCCACTGCTGCCCGCAGCGCATCCTCACGGATGGACACGCGGTGATGTGTCTCGTATTTTTTCCGCAGCCCTTCTAAAATATCCAGACATTGTTCTGTGGATGGTTTTTCCACTGTGACTGGCTGGAAACGCCGTTCCAATGCGGCATCCTTCTCAATATATTTCCGATACTCCGCAATCGTCGTCGCTCCGATTAACTGAAGTTCACCTCTTGCCAGTGCCGGTTTCAGGATACTGGATGCATCAATCGCCCCTTCTGCCCCGCCGGCACCAATCATCGTATGCACCTCATCAAGGAACAAAATGATATCCCCATTTGACTGCACCTCAGAAATCAGTTCTTTCATCCGCTCCTCAAACTCTCCGCGGTATTTGGAGCCGGCAATCAGTCCCGGCAAATCAAGGGTATAAATCCGCTTCCCTTTCATATTTTCCGGCACGATTCCGGTCGCAAGCTGCTGCGCCAGCCCTTCCAGGATTGCAGTCTTTCCGACGCCCGGTTCTCCGACAAGACATGGGTTATTTTTCGTCCTGCGGCTTAACACCTGCATAAGCCGCAAAATCTCCTTTTCCCTTCCAATGACCGGATCCAGCTTTCCTTCCTCTGCCTCCGCAGTCAAATCCTTACAGAATTGCTCTACCGCACCGTCTTTGCCTTTCGTCTCAGCCTGAATCTCATCCTGATAATCCTTCGGATCTACACCTGCTGCATTCAGAATATCCTGAAACATTTTCTGCAAACTGATATTTAATGTAATCAGCATTTTCGCTGCAATACAGTCCACATCCCGGATGATTGCCAGCAGCAAATGTTCTGTTCCGACACTGTCAATGTGCAGATGCTGCGCCTCTTTGGCGCTGTCCTCCAGAATATATCTGAGCCTCGGGCTCTCCTTCGGTTTCTGCACCGGCATCGTCTCCTCAGCCGGTGCAATCAATTCATCCATCAGCCGTAATATTTTCTCCTCATCCACACCATGCTGTGCCAGAATCTGTCCTGCAACGCCTGCATATACCTGACGCAGTCCAAGCAGCAGATGCTCCGTTCCAATATATGGATGTTTCATTTTTTTTGCCGCGGCAGCAGCGTTTCGGATGGCACTTTGTGCCTGTAATGTATAGTTGTTCTGCATATCATGCTTCTCCTCTCTGATATTCATCGAGAATTTCATCCACAAGCTCGTGAATCTCTTCTCTGGAAATCGCTTTGCAGCATGCCTTCGCCAGCACAATCTGTAACTGCTGCCGCATTTCCTCTACTGCTTTTATCTTATTCTCGTCCAGCGAAATCACAGCCCCGCGCCGTTTATCCAATGTGATAAAACCTTCCTGTTTCAATACATTATATGCCTTATTCACCGTATGCATGTTTACCCCCACCATCTCTGCGAGCTGCCGCACAGACGGAAGGGATTCGCCCTCCGCAATATTCGCCGTGGCAATCCCGAAAATAATCTGATTGCGGAGCTGAATATAAATCGCCTCTTCACTGTTAAAGTCTATCTCAATCAACATATGTTTTTCCTCTTTCGAACTGCTCTGTCCTTCCTCATGTTGGGGCGCGTCATAAATCCATTCTCCCACTTACGTGCATGCACGACGTGTGTGATGGCTTTTGACTCCTATGATTACGGATTGCTCCGCTGCGTTGCAGCTCCCACAATCCTGCCCCACATTCGGAATTCGTGGAGCCTCTTCTCCACTTCTTCCTCATGTTGGGGCGCGTCATAAATCCATTCTCCCACTTACGTGCATGCACGACGTGTGTGATGGCTTTTGACGCTGTAATCATGTTATAGAAATAGTAGCACAAAGAAGGAATCTCTGCAAGCAAAGATTCCTTCTTTTAAAATACCGCTTAAAATACTAGTACATTATCCAATGCAAATATTATTCCTACAGTGCCCTTAGTTTTTCTGTAAATTCGCTGCTGAGCCTGATTTCCGCTACATAGAATACCTCCCCAATCATGTACGCATTCCAGTCATCCGTAATCTCAATCTGTAGTTCGCCGCCGGGCATGTGCACAATTACTTTATTCCCGGTCAGTCCAAGTTTATATGCCACGCCCGCCGCCGCACAGGCTCCGGTTCCTGTCGCCATCGTGTATCCGGCACCACGCTCAAATGTCTCAATTGCAATATTGGTATTGTCAATCACCTGCATGATTTCCGTGTTCACACGCTCCGGAAAATACCGGGCTGTCTCGGAAAAGTTACCAATTTTGCATACAAGTGGTTTTGATATTTCCCGCATCGGAATGACACAGTGTGGATTCCCGATTGTCACACATGTTGCCGGATACAGTGTATTTCCAAATACCATATCCTCATTAATGACTTCTCTCCGCTCTCCAATGACCGGAATTTCGTCGCTCATAAATGATAATTTTCCCATGGAAATACGAAGCCTGCTGCCATCCTCATTCAGATACGTTATCTCAACCAGTCCACCGTCTGTCAGCAGTTTGTAATTTTTCTTCTGTGCATACCCCGCGTCTTTCAGATATTTTGCAAAAATACGCACGCCATTCCCACTTTTTTCTGCAATGCTTCCGTCCGGATTCCAGATTCTCAGGGACATTTGTTTTTCCCCGATAAACGGTCCTTCCAGGATTCCATCGGAACCAAGTCCCATGTTTCGGTCACAAAGCATCTTTACATTTTTTACATTCAGATCCAGCTCATTTTTATTCGGATCAAATACAAGATAATCATTCCCAAGCCCGTGATATCGTTCCAATGTTATTTTCATAAGACAGCCTCCTGTTTTCTTTCATACATTTGTTTTGGAACCTTCTTTTCGTTTCTTGGGTTCCACAGTTTCTTTTATTATATCAAGCATTATTTTAAAATAATATCCGTAAAATGCTTTCTATATTGCAAATAATGCGGTACAATACATAGCAGAGGTTTATAGAGATTCATGACGAAAGGATTTTTTATGACACAGTACAGCAAACGTGGGTATCTGAACAGTGATTTCCGGATTTTTCATTTGAACGACCAAATTGAAAAAGAATTCGATTACCACACACATGACTTCCACAAAATCACTATTTTTATCCGGGGAAAGGTGCAGTATTTTATTGAGGGAAAAACATATGAATTGGAGCCCTACGATATTATATTAGTGAACAGAAATGATATTCATCGGATTCAGGTCAATCCTTCCGAGCCGTATGAGCGAATCATTGTCTATATTTCTCCGGGCTTTATGGACGCCTACCGGAACGAAGACTATGATCTGACATACTGTTTCAGGAGGGCAAAGGAAGAACAATCCTATGTCCTTCGAATCCCCTCCCTAAAGAACAGTTCTCTGTTCAAGACAACGATGCGGCTGGAGCGTTCATTCGATGATACCGAGTATGCCAGCGGTCTGTACCGACAGGTTCTGTTTTTAGAATTTATGATTCAGTTGAACCGTGCAGCCTTGAAAGAGCGGATCGAATATCTGGACACAAAGCTGTATAATGCAAAAATAATAGATATCATGCAATATATTCAGGAGCATTTAACCGAGGATTTGAGCATTGATATGATTGCCTCTTCATTTTACCTGAGCAAATACTATATGATGCGGCTGTTCAAGGCTGAAACGGGTATGACAATCGGCAGCTACATCACTCACCGCCGCCTCCTGCTCGCAAGGGACTGCATCTATTCCGGAATGCCGCTTACCGAAGCGTGTTTCAATGCAGGATTCCACAACTACTCCACATTTTTTCGGGCATATAAGAAATGTTTCCACAAGCCGCCAAATGATTCTTTGGATAATTAGGCAGGATTCTGCCGTATCAGTTCCAGCACTTCTTCCCGCTCCGGCATCGCACGGATTGCACCTTTTCTTGTTGTCACGATTGCCGCTGCCGCATTTGCAAATGTCAGCATCTCTCCCAACTGTTCTCCGGTCAGATGCTTAAAATCATGTTCCAGCAGGTAATTCAGGGCACTTCCGCAGAAGGTATCCCCTGCCCCGGTCGTCTCAATTGTCTTGCACCTGAATCCGGGGCACTCCACGCGCATCCCTTTATAATATGCGCAGCTGCCGTCTTTTCCCATCGTGAGAAGAATCAGCGGAATCTGATATGTATCTTGGAGATATCGGATTCCCTCATCATAATCTTCCTTTCCGGATACAAATTGTATCTCATTATCGGAAATTTTCAGGATATCACAGAATCGGAATCCATATTCCATCTGCTCTTTCGCCAAATCCAGTGAGCTCCAGAGCGGTGGCCTCAGGTTCGGATCAAAGGATACAAGCAATCCGTTGTCTTTCGCTGCCTTCACCGCTTTCTTTGTCGCTTCGCGCACCCCATCGTGTGTCATCGAAAGCGTTCCGAAATGGAATAATTTTGCCTGTGCAAGAAATTCCGGATTCACCTCATCCGCGGTCAGCATCATATCCGCTCCCGGATTCCGATAGAAGGAGAACTCCCGGTCCCCGTCCGGGAAAGTGTGTACGAACGCCAAGGTAGTATTTACCGTTTCATCTGTCAGAAGGCGGGAAGTATCGATTCCGACATCATCCAATGTCCTCCTCAGCAATGTCCCGAACTGGTCTTTTCCCACTTTTCCTAAAAACGCAGTCTTTCTGCCCATCTTATTCATCAATGCAAGCACATTGCACGGCGCCCCGCCCGGGCACGCCTCAAACAAATGATTCCCCTGTCCGCTCGTTCCATTCATTGTAAAATCAATCAGCAGCTCACCCATTGCGATTACATCAAATTTTTTCTCCATACTTCGTCTCCCGTTCTTTAATTAAAGTATACCAGTTCCTGAATCGGTTCCGCGGACTCAATGTGCTCTGCGTTGAGCACCGGTCCTTCTCCACGATACAATGCAAGTTTCTCGTAAGTTACTTTCGCGCGCACCTTTACCCACATTCCCGCTTTGAGCTTTGGCGCATAGGAGCTCTTGCAGACATATCCGAGAAATGTCGTGTCATCCGCACAGCAGGTCATCGCCATTCTTCCCGGGAGGAAAAACTTGCCTGGAAAGCTTCTTGGTTTCAGGACGCGAGCCGTGAATTCTACAACTTTTCCGTTGTAGCGGTCTGAATTTTCTCCCATATCCACATACCAGATACCATAATCCTCCGGCTGGATTTCGATGACATCCGCCTTCAGGTCATATGGAACCTGGTCCTCGAAAATATTTTCCACCTCGCCGTTTTCATCCTCAAAAATAACTTCTGCCTGTGGGCTGACTACTTTGACGCTTCTGCGGTATCCTGCCAGTGGTTTGATGACGGTACAACGGTTAAACAAAACCATCTCCGAATTGCGGACCATTTCCACAAACAACGGTTTCATATTTGCCAGATAAATCTGGAATGTACTTGCATCCACCGTTGTAATTTTCTGCTCGATGCCCCATCCTTCCGGCAGTTTCAGGCTCTCAAAATCGCTGACCTTCCACATTCCGTTATACTCAACCACGACACGCTCCGGACGATATTTCACATCCAGCTCTGCCAGCCATTCCTCAGTAAGGTCCTCTGGAGCATCCACTGTCTCTGCAACAATATTGTGTGCGCTGAGCATCTCAGGAGCATATTCCTCTTCCCCCTCTTCACACAGAATCAACAGCGTCGTCCCATCAATCTGGAAATAATCCTGCTCCAGAGTAAATTTCAAAAACTGCGTCTTTCCACTATCCAGAAAGCCAGTCATCAGGTAAACCAAAACATCTGGTTCGTTCATGATATTTCTCCTTTTTGTTACATTTTTGTCAATTTACTGCAAAGGGGACTGTCCCTTCTGATAAGGGACAGTCCCCTTTGACTTTGATTGTTACTTCTTTGTCAATTTGAACAATTCCGCCAGCTTAGTCTCATCGAGTTTAGAACCGATGACACAGATACGCCCCGTATATTCGGCAGCCCCGCTCCTGACTTCATGTTCCTCCGGAACCATATCGAAGTAAATCCATTCTCCGCCGGCTCCCGCAACCATCCCTTTTGCACGCAGAATGATTCCATAAGTATTGTCGGATTCCAATGTTTTCAGAATATCGCTGATTTCCTCTTTTGTATAGGTTTGAATGGTCTCGCTTCCCCAACTTGTAAATACCTCATCCGCGTGGTGCCCGTGATGATGGTGATGCTCGTTTCCACAGCTACACTCCTCCTCATGCTCATGATGATGCTCATGTTCATGTCCGCAGCCACACTCCTCTTCATGCTCATGATGATGATGCCCATGCTCGCAGCCGCACTCTTCACCGTGTTCATGGTGTCCGCCACACTCCGGGCAAACGATTTCGGACAGCAGCTCTTCTTCCAATGATTTGCTGCCCTCCATTGTCTCAAGCAGTTTCTTCCCGGAAAGCTGCTCCACCGGTGTTGTAATAATCGGCGCCTTTGCATTGATTTCCCGCAAAATCGCAACACTTTCCTCTACCTTTTCCGGTTTTGCTTTGTCGGTTCTGCTTAAGATGATTGCTCCGGCATATTCAATCTGGTTACTGAAGAATTCCCCGAAATTCTTGCTGTATATTCTGCATTTTGTCACATCTACAACCGTCGTAAAACTGTTCAGATCCGCATCTAAGTCTTCCTGTGCATCCTGCACGGCTTTGATGACATCAGAAAGTTTTCCTACTCCGGACGGCTCAATCAGAATCCGGTCCGGATGGTATGTGTCTACCACTTCTTTTAATGACCTTCCGAAATCCCCCACCAATGAACAGCAGATACATCCGGAATTCATTTCCTTAATCTCAATCCCGGATTCCTTCAGAAATCCGCCGTCGATGCCAATTTCCCCAAACTCGTTTTCAATCAGGACAACCTGTTCCCCCTGAAATGCCTCTGTTAAAAGTTTTTTGATAAATGTTGTCTTCCCGGCTCCTAAAAATCCGGAAATAATGTCAATCTTAGTCAAAATGACCGCCTCCTGTAGTTTTTATTTATTGTACCTTCAGTGGACAAGAAACAACACGCCCTTTGTCCACTGGGGGCAGGATGTCCCGACAAAGAACCGGGATATCTTATAATCAAGATAAATCTTTGAGTTCCAGTACAATCGGACAATGGTCCGAGCCGAATACCTCAGTCAGAATCTGCGCATCTTTGAGTCTTTCCTTCAAACACTCTGATACACAGAAATAGTCAATACGCCATCCGGCATTCTTCTCCCTTGCCTTGAACCGGTAAGACCACCAAGAATAAATCCCCTCCTGCTCCGGATAGAAATACCGGAATGTGTCGATAAACCCGGCGTCCAGCAGCTCCGTGAACTTCTGGCGCTCCTCATCGGTAAAGCCTGCGTTCTTCCGGTTTGTCTTTGGATTTTTCAAGTCGATTTCTTCATGCGCCACGTTCATATCACCGGTTACAATCACCGGCTTCTTTTTTTCCAGCTCTTTCAGATATGCCCGGAAATCATCCTCCCACTTCATCCGGTAATCCAGACGCTTCAGCTCATTCTGCGAATTTGGCGTATATACAGTTACAAAATAAAAATCATCAAATTCGCACGTAATCACACGCCCTTCTTGGTCGTGTTCCTCGATTCCGATTCCGTAAGAAACCGCCAGCGGTTCCTGTCTGGTAAACACTGCTGTTCCGGAATATCCTTTTTTCACCGCAGAATTCCAATACTGATGATAGCCTTCCAGCTCAAGTTCCAACTGTCCCGGCTGCATCTTTGTCTCCTGTATACAAAATATATCCGCCTCTGCCTCATGGAAAAATTCCAGAAACCCTTTCTGCACGCAGGCGCGGATTCCATTTACATTCCAAGATACCAATTTCATATATGCCTTCCTCGCTTTTTTCATTTTTCAGGATAATATGATTACAGCGTCAAAAGCCATCCCACACGTTGTGCCTGCACGTAAGTGGGAGAATGGATTGATGACGCGCCCCTACATGAGGAAGAAGTGGAGAAGAGACTCCACGGATTCCGAATGTAGGACAGGATTGTGGAAGTTGCAAAGCAACGGAGCAATCCGTAAGTAGTTTTGACGCTCTAATCATAATATACCTCTTTCAGACACAGTCCGCTTGCCGGGACAAGAAACCCTGCCTCTGCGCGGATACCTGACTCCAGCACCCGCCTGACACTTTCCGGGCTGCGCTTTCCCGCTCCGACTTCCAGCAGTGTTCCTGTCAAAATGCGTACCATATGATACATAAATCCACTTCCACGATACTCTATCCGTATCTGACTGCCGGACTTCCTTATTATTATATCATAAATCCGCCGCATTGTGGACTTTTCATCCGCTCTGTCTGTAAATCCCGCGAAATCATGACTTCCGACCAGATATCCCGCCGCTTTTTTCATGTTTTCCACATGGACTCTTTCCGGATAATGGAATGTATATTTTCTGGAAAACACATCTGCCTTTTCCGCTGTATCAATGGTATATTCGTAACGTTTTCCCCTGGCACTGTGCCGCGCATGGAATCCGTTCTTCATCAACTGCATACAGACAACCCGGATATCTCCCGGGAGACTTTCATTGAGCTGCGTAAGGAACTTTGCCTCGTCCGCTTTCCCAGACAAAATAATGCTTGCTGTCTGCCCGGACGCATGCACACCGCCGTCTGTTCTGCCGGAACCGTTTACTTCCACCGGATATCCCACCAGACTGCTGATTCTATTTTCCAAAATTCCCTGAATTGTCAAATCCGTATCCGGCTGCCGCTGCCATCCCCGGAACCGTGAGCCGTCATAGGTTACTGTCAATTTATATGTTCTCATTTTTTTCCTTTCTGCACTGATTTATCCCATATCTCCTGACAGAGCCAATTGTAAGGGATTTTTTTTACATTTTCAAGGGATTCAGCCATATATTTTTTAACCGCGAAATAATAGTTCGATATCCCCTTGCCCAAAATGACTTGTTCCACTTGCTTTGCATTTCTGGGTGTCTATCATATATCATGAGAGTACTTTTTCCTTTGAGATATCCCATAAACTCTGATACACTTAGTTTTGGTGGAATTGTAACACTTAAATGCACATGATCCGAGCATACTGCTCCGGCAACTATTTCTACATTTTTATACTTACACAGCGTTGCAATTATTTCTCGTACATCATTTCGTATTTGTCCATATAATACCTTTTTACGATACTTTATGTTTGAATAATTGATTTCAATAAGACGCAAGCGTATAATAAATACACTTGACATTTCGTGTCAAGATATCGATGCTATGATATAGATGGAAAGAGAGATTTGATTATGCAGGAAAGCAGACTATTTAAGATTGTATATCATTTACTTGATAAAGGACAAACTACTGCTCCAGAATTAGCGGAAAAATTTGAAGTATCTGTAAGGACAATTTACAGAGATATTGATGCCCTGAGTGGTGCGGGCATTCCCATTTATTCGGAGACAGGTCGAAATGGCGGCATTCATTTGATGAATGATTTTGTTTTAGATAAGGTTGTATTATCAAAAGAAGAAAAACAGGAAATTCTAACTGCCTTACAAAGTATAAATTCTACGAAAAATATTAGCAGTCATCAAACATTGCAAAAGCTTTCTGCAATATTTAATCTTAATTCAGATAATTGGCTTGAAGTGGATTTTTCCAGATGGGGAAATAAGGGAACGGACAATGAAAAATTTGAATTGCTAAAATCGGCGGTAGTTCATCAAAAATGTGTAAAAATAACTTATGCAAATTCCTATGGAGAAATTTACGAAAGAATAGTACAACCATTAAAAATGTCATATAAGTCTATGTCTTGGTATTTAAAAGCGTGTTGTACGGAAAAACAGGATTATCGTATTTTTAAGTTAACCCGTATTATAGATTTTCAGGTTCTCTCAGACGGCTTTCTCAAAAGCTCATTTCCAGAATTAGATGAAATATCGAGTCAAACTTATAATAAAATTGTACTGCATTTTCCGAGGAATATGTCATACCGTGTTTACGATGAATTTGATAAAACACAAATAAGCAAAAAAGAAAATGGAGATTTAATCGTATCCGTTGAAATGCCAGAGGATGAATGGCTAATAGGGTATCTATTATCATTCGGAACACAAGTAGATATTATAGAGCCTGTATATCTCCAAGACATTGTAGCAGAACAGGCAAAGAAAATTTATGAAAAATATAAATCTTGACATAGGGTGTCAGTATATGCGTGATATAATTTACCAGTAAATTCTATTTAAAGTGAGGACTGTAAATGAAATTTGAATGGAAAAAGCAGGAGAGAGAAATATATGGCGTAAACGCAAAGCCTTGCCTTATTGATATTCCTGCTCAAAAATATATTATTATTTCTGGCAACGGAAATCCTAATGACAAAATTTTTTCGGATAAGGTTATGGCTCTGTTTTCGGTAGCTTATAAAATTAAAATGATTTACAAGTCACTTGCCGAAAAAAGCTGTGAAATAGCGGACTATTCTGTATATCCCTTAGAGGGTATATGGAGCAAACCTTCTGAAAAAGGAGATTTAGTTAAGGAAGAATTGAAATACTGCATTATGATACGACAGCCAGATTTTATTACTAAAGAAATGTTTGATAATGCCTTGGAGAAAGTTAAGAACAAGAAAGATAATCCATATCTTATAGATATTTCTTTTGAAACAATCTGTGATGGTAAGTGTGTTCAAGTGTTGCACAAAGGGGCTTTTGATGATGAACCTGCGTCATTTGAGATAATGGACAGATATTGTATGGAACACGTTTATAAGCGTATGGGAAAAGAACACCGTGAAATTTATTTGAATAATGCTAACCGTACAGAAAAAGCAAATTTAAAAACTATTTTAAGATACAAAATTATAGATATGGAGAAATAAAAACATATTATTGTAAAAATGAAAGGGAAATGAATATGGGTAGACCAACAACAAAAATTGATTTACTAACAGCCGCAGCCGCTAATTATGAAAAGTTAAACACGCTTGTTTCTGGATTAACAGAAAAAGAATTATCAACTTTCTTTGATTTTTCGAGTGATGAAAAAAAGAAAGAGGCTCATTGGAAAAGAGATAGAAATCTTCGTGATATTTTTATCCATCTCTATGAATGGCATCAGCTTTTGTTAAAATGGGTACTTTCTAATCAGAAAGGTAATAATAAGCCGTTTCTTCCAGAGCCTTATAACTGGAAAACTTATGGAGATATGAATATGGAATTTTGGGAGAAACATCAGTCCACATCATTAGAGGACGCAAAAAATATGTTTCAGAAATCTCATAATGAAGTAATAAAGCTGGCGGAAGCTTTTTCAAATGAGGAATTGTTTTCTAAAGGTGTTTACAAATGGGTAGGAGGAAGTACTCTGGGTTCTTATTTTGTCAGCGTTACAGCGAGTCATTATGATTGGGCAATGAAAAAACTGAAAGCACATAGAAAAAATTGTGCATCAATTTAGGGGGGGACATATTATGCATTTCGTGAAAGCAAAAGGAATATTATCTCCAAAAAAACGGAATGAATTTATATCGTGGCTGCTCTCACGGATGTATTTACTGTGACTCCAGAAGTAACTGTTACCATATGGAACATAATTTTGAAGATATAGAGATAAAGGAAAATGCTATTGAATTATTGGAGAATGCCCTCAAGCATAAACGGAAAAAGTGTATGATTGGTACAGGCTCAATGACAGACCCATATATTCCTTTAGAAATGGAAATCGGTAATGTCAGAAAAGCTCTGTCATCCCTAACTTCCCATGTTTTTCCAACTCAAATTGATAAGCAGGTGCCTCGATGC
>X357_Northern_Tamandua__coassemble_386_pt1 | contig 20841 bp, 19 predicted proteins | sample X357_Northern_Tamandua__metabat2_low_PE_004 | metagenome-assembled genome bin X357_Northern_Tamandua | reverse complement strand
GCCCGTCCATTTCAGCAATAAGATCTGATGCTTTTTCCAGAGCATCGTTTAGTACCCCCAGTATTAATCTTTTATGAGAAAGTCCAGAAAAGCCAGCCATTTCTCCGGTGCTGGAGCGTCTGGATTATACCTGACAGGAAGCCGGTTCATTGTCCATTCTTTTTCTTCTGAAAAATACCCCTCCAGATGATATGTCCCGTTGTGAAAATGAATCCTGTCTTCCCTGATTGACGGCATTTCACACTGACACATCAATTTCAGCGTGTTCAGGATACGCTCTACGGTTTTTGCAACATTAGTTTTCTGATAAGATCGAATCTCATCCAAAATTTCTTTTCGGGCGGTTTCATCCTCAATCTCACCATCCAGATCATAAATCCTGCCGTGAATACATTTCCGTTCTTTCTTCCGGAGCAGATATTCACAGAGAGCAATCTCATCAATCTTTTTTCCATCAAACCAGTCCGCAAATTCAGAGATCCCGGCAGTGTCTGATTTACCCAGAAGTGTTTTCAGGGCTTCCAGCTGTTCCGGTTTCAGGCTTTTGAAGTCTTCCTGCATACCCCGCAATCTCCTTTCCGACGGACAGCAGCAGTTCCACCCGTTCTTCCAGCGGTGAATACAGCAGAACATCCATCAGATACTCAACTCTGGTCAACCTGTCCAGAGCTTCGCAGAACCTGGAATCCCATTTTTGATCCGGTCTCTTAGGTGCATAGTGTTTTTGCCAAAACTGAAGCTGCTCCTGATACTGCCCGAGAATAGAAAAACAGATCCGTTCCAGTTTCCCGTAATTCTGCTCCAGCGATGCTGCTGTCACCTTGTTTTTGTTTTTTCCTCTGTCCGGCGGACGCTGTACCTCATACCGGGCTCCGAAATCCTCTGCCAGTTTCTCGGCAGCTTGTCGGGCAGATAATCCAAAATATGCAGCTGCAAAATCAATCACATCCCCGTCCGCCTGACATCCAAAACAATGAAACCTCTGATCCAGTTTCATGCTGGGATGTCTGTCTCTGTGAAACGGATAGCACGCCATCCCTTTTCTCGTCACCTTGAGCCCGTAATGTTCAGCTGCCTGCCTTGCCGTTACAGTATTTTTGACTGCTTCAAATACGTTCATTTCATATCCCTTCCTTTCATTTATCGACAGTCTCTGAAAGGAAAAAATATTTTTCCCTTCACTTAATCCAACAGGGATGGAGAATTTTACAAGGTAGAATCAAATTTTCTTAATTACTTATCTACGATGCAGAAATCAAATACAATCCTTGCCGTTGTCGCCCAAATATTTTTCCCTTTACTTATCAGGGAGGAGGATGGCCGTTTTACAAACGAAAAGAATAATTTTTTAAAATCTATATAGAATTGCAGTAGTAAATTTACGCATATTAAAAGCCGGGCAACTTTATGCCACCCGGCTTTTACAAGATATTTCTTTCAAAATAGCTTAATTATTTCTGCATATTTTCGATTCACTCTTCTTTTGTTATTTTCCAATTTTTGTAGTTTTTTTAATTGTGATATTAAATAAATACTGCCTTTTCTATATCATTTATTACTGTTATTACTTATGAATTTCATGATCAAATACACAATAAGTAAAATAAATCCTATAAAGCGCATCATATCACTTGCGTTCACAGATAAAAGATTTTTCACCGGAAAACTTCCTATCAACAGTACTACGATTACAATAGCTAGGAACCAGAATTTTCGTTTCATTGCCCTCCTCCTACGCAACTTTTTATTTTCTTACCGACAGCTCAGTATACATTTTTTCACGAAACATATTTAATCTTCACATAGTTTCTGAGAATTCCTATTATTTCTGGAACTGCCAGAAATAATAGGTGCGTTTTTCATCAAGTATTTTCTTATCCTCAACTTTAATTTTATACGTCAAACTTTGTAAACTGTCCCACTATAATAATTATTATTCCTATAATTCTCGCGCTAATTTTCTCATTTCTTTCCTCAATATGCCGTTCTGGATAAACAGGATCTACTAAAAATAACAAACCATATATAATCCATACAACATTAGAAAATAGTCCTTTATGCATGCTATTTTCATAGCTGCTTCTTCTAATCAAATTTTTCAGTCTTTCAAATTCAAATATATCACTCGTTATATAAACCTGAGATTTATTTTTTGATTTCCTTTATTTCCTGATATAAGCCAAATCCCAAGAACACTATTCCAACCACCAATGCCAAAAAAGCTGCTACTGTTAAAAATGGTCCCACATATTTCAGACCTTCTGCAAACAACATAGCATCCAAGGCGGTTGCCCCACTTACAAACATCGCAGCAGAAATATATTTTGCAGAAATTAAAATAGCTGAAATCAAACAGAAAATAGCACCTACACCTTTGTTGTTCATTTTGAATACCTCCTTAAATCCCTTCCCCATAAATTCCAAGTTTGACAATTTGATTATACTTTATTTTATAGCAAATCTCTATCATTTTTAGGCTGTTCTATTTCGGTAATATCATTCATTTTTATTTTTTTCAATCATCCCCGGTGTTCTTTCTGCCCTTAGTTATGTTAAATGAGAGGGTTTGAATCTCAAGAGCAAGATCCACCCGGTAATACAAAAACAGAATTTCTGTCTTTTATATAATCCGTGGTCGGCATCTTGTTGGGGATTACGATTTCCCCAAACCCTCGTTGATCAGCTACACATGTAGCTGATGGAGTTCACAGTAACTTGACTGTGTATCTATATTCAGAAATGATACCGAAACATGACCAAAATTCCTGCCAGTCCTCAAACTAAACAGCCAATAAAAGCAGCAAAATCAAAACGATACTCCTTTTTATTTTCTGCTTTCCTCATATCTTTTTATTTTCCGCATCAACCCTCTATATATGGGATCCCTTAGTAATTGTATTTTATTGCGATTTATCGGATAGCCTGACATGAAATCTGGATTTTCCGCAAAGAATTTTTTCTGTTCCTCGTCCGTCAGGTGTATTGTGCATTCCTCATAGAAATCCATATCGTCACCCAGTATGAATTTTTTTAAACGTTCACATTGTTCTTTTGTCCATTCCATTTTTTAACCATTCCTCGATTGTATAGCTTTTCGACTTTTCATATTCCAAAATCATCTACAAAATAAATATAGTCGTAATAAGACTAAAATTCAATAGTCGTGTCAAGACTTTTCTATAATGGAGAAAAAATGGGGAAGTAGATAAGACATGGTATTTGAAAACATCCGTAATCTTCGGGAAGACAATGATAAGACGCAGCAGGAAATTGCTGATTATCTGAATATAAAGCAGACTACATATTCTAAATATGAATTAGGAAAGATCAATATTCCGATTGAGGTTTTTATTAAATTAGCTGAATATTATGACGTATCAGTGGATTATCTATTGGGAAGATCAAAGAATAAAAAATGAGGATCACCGCTTTTCGTAAGCAGTGATCCTTTTCATATAGCATCATTATAAGGAGAATACGTGCAAGATTTCCTCCTTCCTTTGACCCAAACGTATGTTTGATTACTTTTTTGATTACCTATTGCATTCTGATAAAAATAAAAACCTTGAAAAACAACGTTTTCACGCCGTTTCCAAGGCTTTTTAACAGCAGGGGATGAGAGAATCGAACTCCCACCAAAGGTTTTGGAGACCCCTATCATACCATTTGACCAATCCCCTATACGATGAATGGCTGCTTGCCAGCCACTCGATTATTATACCCAGTAGAGATGCGTTTGTCAAGAAAAAATATTGTTTTTTAGGACGTTTTTTGTAAGGCGTTTTTAGTATGTTCCGCGTGTTGCTTTGCAGCCTGCCCAATTATGCGTTTTTTTGGTATGCCATCCGTTCGCTGCCGTCCGTTAAGTAGATGATTCCACAATAGGAAAAACCGTTCTTTTCCAGCATATGCTGCATAATAAGGTTGTCCCGGTGGGTATCAATTTTCAAATTGCCGCATTGTTCCAAAGCCCAACTCAGGCAGAAGGAAGCGGTGCCTTTTATTGTGCCGTCTGAGGTAATGCGGTGGACAACTCCATAAGGAGATTCGTTCAGCCATTGTCCCTGATAGATTTTTGCATAATCAGAATCAGCATCTTTTCTATAGAAAAATGTGGCGGTGATGAAACCATGTTCTTCACATACATAACTGGAACCGGAGCGGATGTCGGATTCAAGTAATTTCTGGGAGGGGTAGGAAGTTCCCCATTGTGTCGGATTGCCATGGCTTGCCATGAATGCACGGGCGTTTTCATACAGTTTCATCATTATTTCTAAATCTTGCATAGTAGCTTTTCTTATTTTCATATCGGTTGACCTTTCTCTGATATTCTGTATCTATTGTATCATACTTTTTCTGTGCTTAAAAAGTTTTTTATTATTAAGAAAATGACGGCATTATAATATGTACAGAAAAATGCAACATTTGGTATATTGATAATGTCATAAACAACATCATCTAGTAGATTGCATTTGCAAAAACACACAAATTGTACAAAATCAGGTACATGTCAAAAAAAAGACCTTTAGAGGTTGTCTTTTTTTTAACATGATGTTATACTGCCACTGTTGAAACAAATAAAAGTGAAAATATAAGGAGGCTATTAGACGATGGCACAGTATGAACAGTGGGAAGGTTTTGTAGGAAAAAACTGGTTACACTCTGTAGATGTCCGCGATTTCATTCAGGAAAACTACACACCATATGATGGTGACGAGTCATTTCTGGAAGGACCGACAGAAGCAACCGACAAATTATGGGGAAAACTGCAGGAACTGCAGAAAGAAGAGCGTGCAAAAGGCGGAGTTCTTGATATGGAGACAGAGGTTGTTTCCGGTCTGACAGCATACGGCCCTGGATATATTGATGAAAGCATGAAAGACCTTGAGAAAATCGTAGGTCTTCAGACAGATAAACCGCTCAAGAGAGCATTTATGCCATACGGTGGTATTAAGATGGCAGAGCAGGCTTGTACAACATACGGATACCAGCCAAGTGAGAAATTACATGAGATTTTCACAAAATATCATAAAACACACAATCAGGGTGTATTCGATATCTACACACCAGAGATGAAGAAGGTTCGTCACAACCATATTATCACAGGACTTCCGGATACATACGGACGTGGACGTATCGTTGGTGACTATCGTCGTGTAGCTCTGTACGGAATTGATTTCCTGATTCAGAAAAAACAGTATGACTTTGAGCGTTATGCAAGACATGGCATGAAGGGAACAGATTTCCGTCTTCGTGAAGAAATTGCAGAGCAGATTAAAGCTCTGAAAGATATGAAAGAAATGGCAGCAACTTACGGATTTGATATTTCCGCACCTGCCAAAGATGCAAGAGAAGCAGCTCAGTGGCTGTACTTTGGATACCTTGCAGCTATCAAGACTCAGAACGGTGCTGCAATGAGTGTTGGACGTGTATCTACATTCCTTGACATTTATATTGAAAGAGATATCAAAAAAGGCATCCTGACAGAGTCTGAGGCTCAGGAACTTATTGACCACATGGTTATGAAGTTCAGAATGGTTAAGTTCGCGAGAATCCCATCTTACAACGAACTCTTCTCAGGTGACCCGGTATGGGCTACACTGGAAGTTGCTGGTATGGGACAGGATGGACGTTCTATGGTAACAAAGAACGATTTCCGTTTCCTGCACACACTGGAGAACATGGGACCGTCACCAGAGCCGAACCTGACAGTACTGTACTCTTCAAGACTGCCTGAGAACTTCAAGAAATATGCATCTTTGATTTCTGTAACAACAAGTTCTATCCAGTACGAAAATGATGATGTTATGCGTCCGGTATGGGGCGATGATTACAGCATCTGCTGTTGTGTATCTGCTACACAGACTGGTAAAGAGATTCAGTTCTTCGGAGCACGTGCAAACCTTGCTAAGTGTCTGTTATACGCAATCAACGGTGGTGTTGATGAGAAGACAAAACAGCAGGTAGGACCGGCTTACAGACCGATTACTTCTGAATACCTTGACTACGAAGAGGTTATGGAAAGATATGATGATATGATGGAATGGCTGTCTAAACTGTATGTAGACACCCTGAACATGATTCATTATATGCATGACAAATATTACTATGAAGCAGCAGAGATGGCTCTGATTGACACAGATGTAAGACGTACATTTGCTACAGGTATTGCCGGATTCTCACACGTAGTAGACTCTATCAGTGCAATTAAATACGCAAAAGTAAAAGCAATCCGTGATGAAGACGGAATGGTAGTTGACTTCGAAGTAGAAGGAGACTTCCCGAAATATGGTAATGACGATGACCGCGCAGACGATATCGCAGTATGGCTGTTGAAGACATTCATGCACAAACTGAGCAAATGCCATACATACAGAGATTCCGAGCCTACAACTTCTATCCTTACAATTACATCTAACGTTGTATATGGTAAGGCTACAGGAGCTCTTCCGGACGGAAGAAAAGCAGGCGAGCCACTGTCACCAGGTGCTAACCCATCTTACGGTGCAGAGCAGAACGGTCTGCTGGCGTCCCTGAACTCAGTTGCCAAACTGCCATACGAGCTGGCTCTGGACGGTATTTCAAATACACAGACAATCAGCCCAAGCGCACTTGGACACAGCGACGAAGAGCGTACAGATAATCTGGTACATGTTCTTGACGGATACTTCGACCAGGGTGCACATCACCTGAATGTAAACGTATTCGGAACAGAGAAGCTTATTGATGCTATGGAGCATCCAGAGAAACCAGAATACGCAAACTTCACAATCCGTGTATCTGGATACGCTGTTAAATTCATCGACTTGACAAAAGAGCAGCAGATGGACGTTATTTCCAGAACTTGCCACAAAGCAATGTAGGGAATAAGGGAACAATAAAAGATAAGATATCAAAAGGGGCAGTTTCTTCAAAGGGGACTGTCCCTTTTCAAAAGGGACAGTCCCCTATCAGAAGGGGCAGTCCCCTATCAGAAGGGACAGTCCCCTTTGCTCTCCAAATTCAGAATTTTCTGAATAATAATTGCAGAAGGGACAGATTCCTGTACAATATTCTGAAAAAGGAGGAACTGAATATGGCAGAAGAGAACAAGGAGCTTACCGGGTATGTTCATTCATTGGAAAGTTTTGGCTCGGTGGATGGACCGGGAGTGCGGTATGTGATTTTCCTGACCGGATGTGCGATGCGCTGTCAGTTTTGTCACAATCCGGACACATGGAAGATGCAGACCGGAACACCATACACGGTGGATGAGCTTTTGAATAAGGCGCTGAAATATCGTTCTTATTGGGCAAAGGAAGGCGGAATTACAGTAAGCGGAGGTGAGCCGCTTCTTCAGATTGATTTCCTGACGGAACTGTTTAAGAAAGCGAAGGCGCAGGGAGTGCATACGACACTGGATACCAGTGGAAATCCATTCACAAGGGAAGAACCTTTCTTTAGTAAATTCAGGGAACTGATGAAGTACACAGATTTAGTGATGCTGGATATTAAGCATATTGACGATGAACAGCATAAGATTCTGACCGGATGCACGAATCAGAACATTTTGGATATGGCGAGGTATCTTTCCGATACGAAGAAGCCGGTATGGATTCGTCACGTCCTTGTTCCGGAGCGAAGTGATTATGATGAGTATTTAATCAAGCTGGATGAGTTTATTCAGTCGCTGGAAAATGTTGAGCGTGTGGAAGTGCTCCCATATCACACATTGGGTGCATATAAGTGGGACGAACTAGGATATGAATATAAACTGAAGGGCATTGAGCCGCCGTCTGTTGAACGCGTGGAGAATGCAAATAAACTGCTTCATACAAATGTGTCAGGGTTGTGATTGGCAAAATACTCAGAAAGACGGAAAACCCATTCGGCACGGTCATTTAGTTGTAAACCGGCAAAATAAAAAAGCCGATACACAGTACACAGAAACAGTGGGAGACAATCGCTCGCCCGTCCTGATGAAACCATGTATCGGCTTTGAAATTCGAAGACCTGCGGTCTGCCGCTTAACCATTCTGCATATTGTTTCGTAAAGCCTGTAATGCTTTTATAGGTAACCAAAATCTGTTTATTCATTGCTCTTATCCTCCAATGCACTTTTTGAAAATGCCTGATATGCCTGCTCCTGCTGAGCAAAAATCTCATTTTCTGAAATTGACGAGGAAGTAACGGAAAAAATTGTTCCGATACCGATTGTGTAAATCAACATATTTAAGTGCAGCCGCTTAGCTGCTTCAACGCTAATATTTAACTCTTTGGCAATCATTTCCGCGACAGCAGGATTAGTTTCGGCGCGATATAGGTCGTCAAGAGAAGAAATACTTTTTCTCTCCTGAAACAGATACAATCTGAAAATATGCGGTTCTTCCTTTGCAATTTTAATATATGCGTGTCCTGTACTACGGAACAAATCATTTTTATCAATGGATTTCCCTATATATTCTTGAACAAAAGCTCTTGCCTTCTCGGCAACGTCGTTTCGTAAGCCGTCCATATTCCGGCAATAGCTGTAAATAGGCTGTACGGAGCAGCCCAGTTTTTCCGCAATAGTTTTCACGGTAGCATTGCCCATCCCACCCCTTCGGGCGATTTCAAAGGCGGTGCTCACAACCATTTCTTTTGTAATCCTTTGCTTGGGCAATAGCACCACAATGCGAAAATCAAGAGGGTCTATTTCCAAGGTCTGACATTACCAAGCCAGCCTTGCTGCGCCCAATACTTGCCGTCGGAATATTTAGGATTGGCTTTATGTAAGAAGTTTTGCATAACGCTATACTTTTTTATATTCCATGAAAAGTCAATACTTTTCATGGACAAATATTCGGTGTAAAATGAATAAGTCGATGACTGAATGAGGAGAAAGGAACGGAACAATAGATGAATAAAAAGGAAGTACTTGAAATCAGAAAACAATTTACACCTGCTAACTGCGCAATTACGCGTATCTGTGGCTGCTATGTTGACTATGAAAAGACGAAACGGCTGGAATCGAAGGATGCATTTCTTTCATTACCGGAGGAAGAAGCGTTTAAATATTTTGATATTTTTAGGAAAACATTATCCGGAAGTATCGGAAAAAATCTGCTGAATATGGAATTCCCGCTGGAGCAGGAGATGCCGGGCGGAACACAGGAGTTTCTGATGAAACTAAAAAACAGCAGGCTGCAGGATGATATGCTGCTAGAAGAGTTCTATGATAAAGTCATTGAGAATTACGGGTTTGAGGAGAATTATTATATCATTCTGATTCATGCAATGTATGATATCCCGGGAAAATCTTCTGATGATTTGGAAATGTATGATGCTTCGGAAAATGTATACGAGTACATATTGTGCAGTATCTGTCCGGTGTCGCTCTCCAAGGCAGGACTGAGCTATAATGCAGAGGAAAACCGGATTGAGGACCGGATTCGGGACTGGATTGTGGACAGACCGGACAAAGGTTTTCTCTTCCCGGCATTTACTGACAGAAACATGGATATTCACGGCGTCATGTATTACACAAAAAAATCTGAAGATCTGCAGCCGGAGCTGATTGACCAAGTGCTTGGCGCGAAAATGCCAATGTCTGCGGATACACAGAAAGAGACTTTTCAGATGTTGATTGAGGATACCTTGGGTGAAGACGGAGATTACGAGACAGTAAGAAATATTCACGAGACATTGAATGACATCATCGAGGAACACAAGGAGGAACCGGAACCGGTTGCACTGGATAAGACTGATGTGAGAAAGATTTTCGAAAGCAGCGGCGTTCCTGCGGAAAAGATGGAGACATTCGAGCGTACATATGAGGCGGCGGCTGGCGAGAAGTCCTCTCTGCTTGCGGAAAATATTGCAGAGACTCGAAAGTTCAATATTGAGACGCCGGACGTGATAATCAAGGTAAACCCGGAGCGGGCAGACTTGATTGAGACGAGAATGATTGATGGAAGACAATGCCTTGTTATTCCGGTGGACGACCATATAGAGGTAAACGGAATTAATGTTCGGACGATGAAACGTCCGGGACACATAGAGAGGACTGGGGCGGACGAAGTTCCGTTTGACGAAAATTAATATCTGCGGGGTGACTGTAACCTGGGGAAAAACATCAATTGAATGTCCACAGAAGGCTGAGGAAAGACATCGGATTGAATGTCCACAGAAGACTGAGGAAAGACATCGGATTGAATGTCCACAGAAGGCTGAGGAAAGACATCAGATTGAATGTCCACAGAAAGCTGAAGAAAGATATTGAATTCGCTGTTATGGAAGAAATGAAAATGAAAGGATTATGGAGGGCGTTATGAAACTGGAACTGAGAAACATACAGAAAAAATTTGGCGACAAGGAAGTGCTCACAGGTATTTCCTTTACGGCAGAGGGCGGCAAGGCATTTGGCCTGCTTGGCAGGAATGGGGCAGGAAAGACGACGACTATCCGCATTCTGATGGATGTATTTCCTGCGGATAATGGGGAAGTGCTGCTTGATGGAAAAGCGATTCAATATGGAAAAGTGCCGATTGGCTATTTGCCGGAGGAGAGAGGGTTATACCCGAAGAAACCAATCATGGACCAACTGATATATTTTGCAAGGTTGAAAGGAATGAATCATAAAGAGGCAGTTAAATCTATCGATTACTGGCTGGAGCGGCTTGGAATGGCTGAATATAGAAACAAGCGGTTGGATACACTTTCCAAGGGAAATCAGCAGAAGATTCAGTTGATTACCGCGCTTGCGCATCGTCCGCAAATTGTCATTCTTGATGAACCGTTTTCGGGATTGGATCCGGTGAATGCAATGCTGCTGAAGGATGTTGTAAAGGAGCAGATTGCGGAGGGGAAAATTGTTTTATTCTCCAGCCATCAGATGAATTATATTGAAGAATTCTGTGATCAGATTGCAATTTTGAATAATGGGAAAATTGTGCTGCAGGGGGAGCTGAACGACATTAAGAAAAACTACGTCCGGGACCGGCTGGTGGTGCGCTCGGAAGACGAAGAGCGGATTATGAGGGAACTGGGGGCATGCTGTTCCGAGAATGAGGAGGGCGGTCTTATTATTCAGCTCCCTTCGGCAAATGATAAACAGAGGATGATGAGAACTCTGGCAAATACATATGATATTGATGAGGTAAAAGTATTCGAGCCATCGTTGAATGATATTTTTGTGCAATATGCAGGAAATTCACATACGAATAATCAGGCTGTGGGAGTGATGGGAAAAGGAGAGGGAAGACAATGAAACAGTTTGGAACTATTTTAAAATTTGAGCTGAAGAATTATTTTAAAAATAAAATATTTGTTGGTATCACGGTATTTCTTGTGCTCCTGATTGCGGGAGTTATGTTTTTTCCCAGGATTTCGGGAATGTTCCATCGGGATGGCGTGTCGGAGTCAAAAGAACGTCCTTTGATGCTGGTTTTTGCGGACAGAACGGAAGATATGGACGTCATTCGGCAGTCTTTTACGGCCTCATTCCCAGAGTATGATGTACGCACTGGAGAAACTGATTTGACGCAGGCAAGGGAGCAGATTACATCTGGTGACGTGGAATGTGCTTTCGTTATTACCGGACCAACTTCTTATGAGTATTATGTGGACAATTTGTCGATGTACGATTCCAAGACTATGACTGCCGATGAGGTACTGCAGAATTTGTATCGGATGAATGCCATGGTTGGCAGCGGCATTTCACAGGAGGATGCGCAGCAGATACTTTCTGCACAGATTACGCATCAGACAAAGAATCTCGGGAAAAATCAGGCGCAGAATTTCTTTTACACGTACGTTATGATTTTTGCACTGTATATGGTCATTATGCTGTATGGACAGATGGTGGCAACGAATGTGGCGACAGAGAAAAGCTCCCGGGCGATGGAAGTGCTGATTACAAGTGCAAAACCTGTCAGTATGATGTTTGGAAAGGTGATCGCATCCTGTCTTGCAGGACTGATTCAACTGGTTGCTGTGTTTGGCTCTGCATACCTGTTCTTCAATATGAATCGAACATATTGGGATGGAAGCGGAATCATTTCTTCTATTTTTGATATGCCGTTAGATTTGCTCGTATATATGTTGGTTTTCTTTGTCCTTGGATTCTTTATCTATGCATTCCTGTATGGTGCAATTGGCTCAACGGCATCTAAGCTGGAGGATATTAACACGTCGGTAATGCCATTGACCATGCTGTTTATTATTGCATTTATGGTGGTAATTTTTTCTATGACAAACGGTTCGGTGGACAACCTCGCGATGCGTATTTGTTCGTATATTCCGTTTACATCTCCGATTGCGATGTTTACGCGGATTGCAATGAGTACGGTTCCGTTCTATGAGATTGCGCTGTCAATTTGTATCCTGATTGTATCCGTGGTCGGAGTAGGGGTGCTCTCGGCAAAGATTTACCGGGTAGGCGTCCTGCTTTATGGGACAACACCAAAAATCGGGGCGGTCCTGAAGGCGGTCCGCAGAGGATAGTGTCGTGTATTGTGATGGAATCCGGGCAAAATCAGTATGCGGAAATGACAATAGAAGTAGATGGCTAAGAAGATAGCTAGAATCAGGATGGAAATAGACCCTTAAGAAGATAGGGGAGAAATTGGGAAAGAAAAAGACAGCAGGGAAGGTAGTACGGAAACTATGAAAGAAGACTGCTAAGAAGGTAGTGTAGAAGTCAGGAAAGAAGACTGCTAAGAAAGTAGTGTAGAAGTCAGGAAAGAAGACTGTTAAGAAGGTAGTGGAGAAGTTAGGAAAGGAAAAGACGGCGGGAAAATTAGAGTAGAAATTATGATAGAGATAGACGGACAAAAGGAAACTTTGCGGAAAAAAGCAAAAGAGAAAGTGGCGATGCTGCCAGAAGAATACTGCACACGTGCGGATGAACAGATATTCCGGTATGCAGTTTCCCTGCCGGAATATCAAGATGCAGAAACTATTTTCTGCTATGTGGGAACCAAAAGAGAAATCAATACGATGCTGATAATGCAGGATGCATGGAAGTCCGGAAAAAAACTTGGGGTTCCGAAGTGTATTGCCAAAGGAATTATGGAAGTATACGAAATCAAGTGTCCGGATGATTTACAAAATGGTGCCTATGGGATATTGGAACCGAAAAAAGGCTGTACGTGTATCGAGCCAGAGGAAATTGATTTGGCATTTGTACCATGCGTGACCTGTAGTAAAGATGGAAGGCGTCTGGGATACGGCGGCGGATTTTACGACCGTTATTTGGAGTGGGCAGATTTTCCCAAGGCGGCACTGTGCAGGAGCGCCGTCATGGAAGACGTGATTCCCACAGATGTACACGATTTGAGGATGGATATGGTAATCTCGGAGGAAGGGATATTCCGGGTACATCGTTCGGAGAGATGCATACACCGTCGGCATTGACTGCGGCTGCGATTTCTCCAATCTTTCCGGCATTGGCCAGTGTGGTTTCCGTGTGGGTGGCATCGGCAGGCCTTCCCTCCTCGTCTACGTTGCAGACTTCTTTTCCGTCACAGATGTCCAGCTCCAGATATCTAGGCGCAGCATTGAAATATTCGCCGGAGCCTGGAGATACGAGGAGGATTGCAGTGTCTGCTTTTGTGTAATCATCTGTCAGGCAGATAGATTCATCAGCAAGCTGCGTCCGCATTGTCTCGGTTGCTTTTTCGGCTGCTTCACCGTTTTTCTGGAAACATTCCACGTAAATTTTCTTGTCAGAATTTGCATCAAGGGGCAATGTACCGTCGTTTTTCAAAAGGACTACGGATTTGCGGTGGATATCTGCAGCATCATCCCAATGCTTTTTGATTGCAATTACCTCGACTGCGTTTGCAGGATTTCGGTATGGATTTTCGAATAATCCAAGCTCAAAACGTTCTTTCAATGTACGTTCTACCGCACGGGTGAGTGCTGCATCGGTGAGTGTAATCTGCTCCAACGTGTAGCCTTCCGGAATCGGATGCCCCTGAGTGGTGTAATATCCATTCTGTCCGCGGTCATAAGCTTCCCGTACGCTCTGCCGGAGATTTTCTCCAGTTATCGCTGACGGAAGGGGTTCCGTCACCGCTGATATCACGGAAATAAAGTCCGTCTACACAAATCGGCTCCCGTCCGGTCACCCCGATGACAGGTCCGTTTTCATTTTTAAAATAACGTATATTGTCAGTTGCTTTCTTCATATCCATACCTCCGTCGTGTTATACAATATTACAATCATTATAACAAGGAAGAATAAAAATCGGCAAATTCAATTTTTAGGTTTTATCGTAAGATATTTGGCTCGTTTGGGGACAGGGTAAAGTTCATTTTGGGACGTAGTAAACTGCGAGTTTACTACGTCCCAAAATGTTAAAATTCGTTAGGAATCAAATTAATATTTGGACAAAATTGTTAAAAAAGTGTGAAATATAGAAGCCTATTATTGACATATATCAATAGTTCTCCTAAAATATCCGTTAGATATCTAACTAATTTGCGGTATCGTTTTATTTGAAGGTGGAGAAAAGAGGTGTAGTAATGAATTGTGATTATGAAGATATGCCAACGATTGCATTGATGAACCAGGTCATGCACATGGGGATGAGCAGTTCCGGTAAGCTGTTTGCCGAGTATGCTTTGAAACCATGGCAGGTGATGATTTTATTTACATTGAATAAGAATATGGGATTTTCACAGCGGGAACTGGCGAGAAAACTGAATCTGACGCCGCCGACGATTACATCGGCAATTCAGAAGATGGAAAAGCAGGGGTATATCGACAGAAAACCAGATGAGAAGGATCAGCGGGTGATGCATCTGTATGTAACGGATAAGAGCCGGGAATGTATTGATAGCATCATGGGTGTGGTACATCATATGGAAGAAGTCATGTTTCGGGGCTTCAGTGTGGAGGAACGGCTGCTATTCAGACGCCTCTTGCTTCAGATGAAAAATAATATGGAAACAGAAAAAGCGAACCTATAAAAGTTCGTACAATGACAGACAAAAAGAGTGAGCGTATAAAAGTTCGCGTAAAAGGCAGAAATATCGAGCGTATAAAGGTTTGCGCAATAACAGACAGAAAGGATTGGCATTATGGGAAAACTATTCAAATACCTGGGGAAGTACTGGAAGACCGTCATTATGATTCTTGCAGTGCTCGTACTTCAGGCGTATTGTGACTTATCGCTCCCGGCATACACATCCGATATTGTAAATATCGGAATTCAGCAGGGGGGTGTTGATGACAAAATACCAAATGCGATTTCAACTGAGGAGATGAATAAGGTACTGTTATTTATGTCCTCCGAAAATCAGCAGACGGTTCAGGATGCTTATGAAAAAGATACACACACATATGACAAAGAAGCGTATGTCCTGAAAGAAAGCATACAGGAGGACGGGGAAAAGATTGATGAACTGGCAGACATCATGGGACTTCCGATGATGATGACAGAAGGATTTGAATCTGGCAGTGATTTGACGAAACAGATAGAAGAGCAGTTGAAAGCAAACATTCCGCAGGGAATGTTACCGGAAGATGCAACTGTATTTGATATTCTGAAAATGATGCCGCAGGAACAGGTCTTACAGTTGATTGATAAGATAAAGGAAAATATGGATGATATGCCGGATACCATTGTGGAGCAGGCAGGCATCAGTTATGTGAAGACAGCCTATGGGGATCTCGGAATGGATATGGACCAGATGCAGATTCGCTATTTGTTCCGGACTGGTGGCAAGATGATGGCACTGGCGTTTCTCGGAATGGCGGCGAGTGTTGTTGTCGGATTGATGGCATCCCGCGTAGGTGCATCCGCAGGACGTGATTTGAGAGGGAAAGTATTCCGGAAAGTTGTTGGGTTTTCCAATAATGAGTTCGACCACTTTTCGACTGCGTCCCTGATTACAAGAAGTACAAATGACATCCAGCAGATTCAGATGCTGATGGTCATGCTGCTGCGTATCGTACTTTATGCGCCGATTCTTGCAATCGGAGGCGTTTATCAGGTATTCCAGACAAATGTATCCATGTCATGGATTATCGGACTGGCGGTTGTATTGATTGCCATGGTTGTTCTTACACTATTTGTTGTGGCAATGCCGAAATTCAAGATTATGCAGAAACTGGTTGACAAACTGAATCTTGTAACCCGTGAGATTCTGACCGGGCTTTCCGTTATCCGTGCGTTCAGCACAGAGAAACATGAGGAAGAACGGTTTGATATGGCAAATAAAGATTTGACAAGGACAAATCTGTTTGTTAACCGTGCAATGACATTTATGATGCCGGTTATGATGGTAATCATGAATGCGATTTCCGTGTTGATTGTATGGGTAGGTGCACACGGAATCAATGATGGACAGATGCAGGTTGGAGATATGATGGCATTTATCCAGTATACGATGCAGATTATCATGGGATTCCTGATGCTGTGCATGATCTCTATTATGCTGCCGAGAGCAGCCGTTGCGGCAGAGCGTGTAGATGAAGTGCTGACAAGTGAGAACATTATCCGTGATCCGGAGCAGCCGAAGGCTTTGCCTGAGCATGCCGAAGGCGTATTGAAGTTCGACCACGTTTCATTCAAATATCCGGGAGCTGATGAAGATGTACTCTGCGATATTGATTTCACGGCAAAACCGGGGCAGACGACAGCAATTATCGGAAGTACGGGAAGCGGAAAATCCACACTAGTCAACCTGATACCTAGATTTTACGATGTGACAGAAGGTGCGATTACACTGGATGGAATTGATGTGCGTGAGATGACACAGCATGATTTGAGAGATAAGATTGGATATGTTCCGCAGAAAGGCGTTCTGTTCTCAGGAAATATTGCATCAAACATTCTGTTCGGCAACCCGGACGGCTCGGAAGAAGAGATGGTTGAGGCGGCTGAAATCGCACAGGCAACGGAATTTATTGATACGAAGCCGAAGAAATATAAGAGCGCGATTTCACAGGGCGGTACAAACGTGTCCGGTGGACAGAAACAGCGTTTGTCGATTGCCAGAGCAATTGCGAAACATCCGAAATTGTTTGTTTTTGACGACAGTTTTTCTGCGTTGGATTACAAAACAGACGTTGCACTTCGCCGTGCATTGAAAGAAAAGACAGAGAACAGTACAGTACTGATTGTCGCACAGCGAATCAGCACCATTCTTCATGCAGAACAGATTATTGTTCTGGATGACGGAAAAGTCGCCGGAATCGGCACACATCAGGAACTGCTGAAAAATTGTGAAGTATATCAGCAGATTGCCGCATCCCAGTTGTCGGAGGAAGAGCTGAAAGCTGGAATGCAGGAAGAAACCGGAAAGGAGGAGAACAGCAATGAGTAATAATAAACGTGGCGGCATGAGACGCGGACCAATGGGACACGGCGGAATGGGCGCCGGCGAAAAAGCAAAAGATTTCAAAGGAACGATAAAAAAACTGGTACGCTACATGAGCGTCTATAAAATTCAGATGCTGTTTGTCGCAATATTTGCGATTGGAGGAACTATCTTCAACATTGCAGGTCCGAAGATACTTGGTAAGGCAACGACTGAAATTTTTAACGGACTGGTAAGCAAAGTGTCCGGCGGAGCCGGTATGGATTTTGGAAAAATCGGATGGATTCTGCTCTTTACATTTGGGCTGTATGTGGCAAGCGCGTTATTTTCGTTCATTCAGGGATATATTATGACTGGTATTTCCCAGAAAACGACATACCGGATGAGAAAAGAGATTTCGGAAAAAATTAACCGGATGCCGATGAACTATTTTGATACAAGAACGTATGGTGAAGTGCTTTCCCGTGTGACAAACGATGTGGATACACTGGGGCAGAGCCTGAACCAGAGTGCGACACAGATTATCACTTCAACAACAACGATTATTGGTGTGCTTGTGATGATGCTTTCCATCAGTCCGCTGATGACAATTGTCGCACTGCTGATTCTTCCGATTTCGCTGGGGCTGATTTCCGGGATTATGAAAAAGTCCCAGAAATATTTCGTCGGACAGCAGGAATACCTCGGAAATGTCAACGGACAGGTAGAGGAGGTATATTCCGGACACAATATCGTGAAGGCATTTAATAAAGAACAGGATGTGATTGGGGAATTTGAGCAGACGAACAATAAGCTGTATGATTCCGCATGGAGGTCTCAGTTTTTATCTGGTTTGATGATGCCGATTATGCAGTTTGTAGGAAATCTCGGATATGTAGGAGTTGCAATCTTAGGCGGATATCTTGCCATTAAGGACGTAATTGAAGTGGGAGATATTCAGTCCTTCATTCAATATGTAAGAAACTTTACGCAGCCGATTCAGCAGCTTGCACAGGTGGCAAATATGCTCCAGTCAACGGCAGCCGCTTCCGAGCGTGTGTTTGAATTCCTTGAGGAAAAAGAGGAAGACCAGACGGTACCAAATGCAGTATCTGTAGAAGGATTGGAAGGAAATGTAGAATTTGACCATGTGCACTTTGGATACAACCCGGAAAAAATCATTGTCAATGATTTCTCCGTCAAAGTAAAAGCAGGACAGAAGATTGCGATTGTCGGACCGACAGGAGCAGGAAAAACAACGATGATTAAACTGCTGATGCGTTTCTATGACGTCAACAGCGGTGCAATTCTTATTGACGGACATAATGTCAGAGATTTCAACAGAAGTGAGCTCCGTCAGATGTTCGGCATGGTACTTCAGGACACATGGCTGTTCCACGGCACTATCCGTGATAATATCAAATATGGTAAACTGGATGCGACCGATGAAGAAGTTATTGAGGCGGCAAAAGCGGCAAGAGTGCACCGGTTCGTGCAGACACTGCCGGGCGGTTATGATATGGAACTGAATGAGGAGGCAAGTAATGTCTCTCAGGGTCAGAAACAGCTTTTAACAATTGCAAGGGCAATTCTGGCAGACCCGAAGATTCTGATTCTCGATGAGGCGACGAGTTCTGTCGATACAAGAACTGAGATTCAGATTCAGAAGGCCATGGATACGCTGATGAAGGGCAGAACAAGTTTTGTCATTGCACATCGGCTGTCAACGATTCGTGACGCAGATTTGATTCTTGTCATGAAAGACGGAGACATCGTAGAACAGGGCAATCACGAAGAACTGCTTGCAAGAGGCGGATTCTACGCTGATTTGTATAATTCACAGTTTGAGAAAACGACGGAGTGTGCGTAGAACGGTTAGGCTTACCGGCTTCCAAAAGTTAGAGTCAGATGATGCGCAGTAACAGTTCAGCCCGTACTCAATCATAACACTGATTGAGTACGAGGATGTACGTTATGACTTGAATGCATCCTGCCCATCGCCAAAGGCGGTTCAAAATGGCAGGATGCGTAACCGTTCTGCCGGAAGGCTGAAAGGTTACGATGCGCATGGCTCTGAACAGTTACAAATAACGAATCTATCAGTTATCCCGTTTCCCCATCCAACACGTTGCTATAAGCGTAAACATCTCCGTCACCGGGAATGCAAGCCACACACCTGTGACTCCAAATAACTTCGATAAAACAAATGCAAATACCACAATCGCAATAATTCCTCTGAGAATGGCAATCATGGAGGACTCCTTTGCGTGTCCGGTCGCACTGAAGAATCCGGCACGGATAATATTTATGGATGCGACAAGAAAGCCTGCGAAATAGATTTTCAGCCCCGGCACGGCGATGGAAGCCATCGCCTCAGAATGTGAACTGTTGAAGATGGATACACAGGCTCCAGCATTAATCCAGACTGTTGCGACAGTAATGACCGAAAGTACAAGTCCGGTGAGCAGGGATTGTTTCAATATCTTATGTTCGGAATCCAAGTCTCCCTTACCGTGAGCTTCGCTTGCCAGTGGCTGGAGTCCCTGGGCAACACCGTTGAAGATTGCAGTTCCGACAAGTGCCATATTTGCAATCACGCCATATGCGGCAACTGCAATATTTCCAACCAGACTCAACAGGATCAGGTTGAATACCATAGTTGTGATTCCGCTGGCAATCTCACCGATAAATGCAACAACTCCAAGATTGCAGGAGATGAAAAGCTTCTTTGGAGACGGAAGCATAGGATGGAATTTCACTGTATTCTTCGCGGACAAGTAGTGGGTGAGGCAGATTAACATGCTGACCACCGGAGATACTGCGGTTGCAAGTGCCGCACCGACCATGCCCAGACCAAGAGGGAACATGAGCACATAATCGAAGATTACATTAAACAGACTGCTCAGCAGTGTGGCTGTCATGGCAACTCTTGGGGCACCGTCATTTCTGACGAATGCCGTAAATGTATAATTCAGCATAAAGCATGGAGCAAAGCATAAAGCAATCTGTAGGTAGCTTTTCCCAATCCTGAGAATTTCTTCATCTGCACCCATGATCCGGAGAACTGTATCCGGGCAGAAGATGCCAAGTACGACAAATATCAGACTGATGATGATTTCCCAGAAGACTGCGTTGGAAAAATAGTCGTCTGCGGAATCATTTCCCGTTGCTTTGCACAGGGAATACCGGGTTGCCGATCCGATGCCAATCATGGCGCCAAGTGCAAACATGAGACCGTAAAGCGGCAGTGTCAGATTCAGTGCGGTGATGCCGTTGGTTCCTTCGGTAGCTGATATAAAAAAGGTGTCTGCCAATATGTAGAAGGATACGCCGATCATGGCGAAGACATTCGGCAGGATGTATTTTGCTAATTGATTTTTTGTTTTCATAACAAGATGGTTCCTTTTGATCTATATATTGTTGCTGGTCTTTTTGATAGCATATCTATTTTAACCTATCGGGTTGTTTTTTTCCACCATATTTTGTGTTCGAATATGAAATTCATGTTATAATTATTTTATAGAGAAGAGCAAAACACATTAATTTAAAAAGTAGATTTGGCGGTTAGCATCC
>X357_Northern_Tamandua__coassemble_383_pt1 | contig 22007 bp, 22 predicted proteins | sample X357_Northern_Tamandua__metabat2_low_PE_004 | metagenome-assembled genome bin X357_Northern_Tamandua | reverse complement strand
GTATTAAATTTTCAAGGTTCAATATAGTACAGAGACAAAAATATGTCTCATTTGTTGTTTAACTCATCATTATGTTTTTGTAACTGTTCAGGGCCATCGAAAAATCCTGCGGATTTTTCGATGTGGCATAGCCGCCATATGCATCCGCACCGATTTATGCTTATGTATGCAAGCATCCAACACATAAAACCGTTGCAGATGCGCATGGCTCTGAACAATTACATATTTTTAATACTCAAAAACAGATAAGGAGATACATGATTATGCAAGAAGTAAAACCACCCAAAAAACCGATGATATTTTTCTACCTGATTGTTATCATCGCACTGTTTTGCATTAATTTTCTTTTAATGCCCGCAATTGCAGAGCGGCAGGTAAAGGAAGTTGATTACAGTAAATTTATGCAAATGATGGACGATAAAAAGATTGGTTCTGTCAATATTGAGTCGAACCAGATTATCTTCACTGATAAGTCCGAAGAACATATTTACAAAACCGGCACTATTGCAGATCCGGATTTAGTCAACCGGCTGTATGATTCCGGTGCAAAATTTTCATCGGAGATTGTGAAACAGTCTTCCCCTATTTCAAATTTCCTCTTCGGTTTTCTCGTTCCTATGCTGATTTTTATCGCACTCGGACAATGGCTGTCTAAGAAAATGTTAGCCAAAATGGGCGGCGGTATGGATTCTATGAAATTCGGCATGGGCAAAAGCAACGCCAAAGTTTATGTAAAGTCAACAAGCGGTATTAAATTTTCTGACGTCGCAGGTGAGGACGAGGCGAAAGAACTGTTATCCGAATTAGTGGATTATCTCCACAATCCGGAGCAGTACAGGGAAATCGGTGCTTCTATGCCGAAAGGTGCCCTGTTAGTGGGACCTCCGGGAACCGGTAAAACATTGCTTGCAAAAGCAGTCGCCGGCGAGGCAAACGTACCGTTCTTCTCTATTTCCGGTTCTGAATTTGTCGAGATGTTTGTTGGTATGGGCGCTGCAAAAGTCCGTGATTTGTTCAAACAGGCAAACGAAAAAGCGCCCTGTATTGTATTTATCGACGAGATTGATGCCATCGGGAAAAAACGAAACGGGCAGATATCCGGCAACGATGAGCGGGAGCAGACACTAAACCAGCTTCTGACAGAGATGGATGGTTTCGATGGCTCCAAAGGAGTTGTTATTCTTGCCGCAACAAACCAGCCCGATTCCCTTGACCCGGCGCTGCTGCGTCCGGGACGTTTTGACCGACGCATTCCGGTAGAACTTCCCGATTTACAGGGACGGATTGATATCTTAAAAGTCCATGCAAAGAAAATCAGGGTGGGCGACAATGTAGACTACGCCGCAGTTGCAAAAGCTGCCGCCGGGGCATCCGGTGCAGAACTTGCCAACATTGTCAACGAGGCGGCGCTCCGGGCGGTTCGCGACCACCGGAAGTTCGTGACACAGGCAGATATGGAAGAAAGCGTTGAGATTGTCATTGCCGGATACCAGAAGAAAAACCGTGTACTTTCCAATAAAGAAAAACTGGTTGTCGCTTACCACGAAGTCGGGCACGCACTCGTCGCTGCAAAGCAGACCGAATCCGCACCGGTTCACAAGATTACAATTATCCCAAGAACATCCGGAGCCCTTGGATACACAATGCAGGTAGAGGACGGAGAACACTTCCTTATGACAAAAGAAGAGTTGGAGAATAAAATTGCTACCTTCACTGGTGGACGTGCTGCAGAGGAGCTTATTTTCCATCAGGTTACAACCGGAGCTTCCAATGATATCGAACAGGCGACTAAACTTGCCAAAGCAATGATTACCCGCTACGGTATGAATGAAGAATTCGGCATGGTCGCAATGGAAACCGTCACCAATCAATACCTCGGCGGAGACACCTCCATGGCTTGTTCTCTGGAAACACAAACCGAGATTGATAAAAAAGTTAGGGATTTGGTAAAACAGGAACATGCCAAAGCTTACAAAATTCTGGAAGATAACGTCGGGAAACTGCACGAGCTCGCCAAATATCTCTATGAAAATGAGACCATTACCGGTGAAGAATTCATGCACATACTAAATACCCCGGCACAGATTCCACAGTTTGAGGGAGAAAAATAAAACTTTCTATCCCGGAATATGAAACTATTATATTGCATAAAAAACAATTTCCTATAAAGAGAAAAGAGAATGCACAACATCAAAAAACTAACGTTGTGCATTCTCTTGTTTATATTTCTGCCATGGCAATGCCCTTTATACAACATCCGGAATGATGGAGAGTATCAACGACTTTGAGATATTCAGCTTTTCTGAACCATCGTTAAACAATATGGTATCCGGTGTCTCCCCAACAATATATCCCTGTTTCATGACTATTTTTCTTTCCCCTGTACACACTAATAACGTAACCTGTTCTCTTTTTTTCTTTTTCTTTCTGAATAACATTTTCTTATCCTCGTAATACCTGTACTTTTTCTGTGATTTCTACAATTATAAACCTATTTCTATTTCTTATCAATACTTATAGCTATATTTTTAGTTATTGCTTTCTTTTATTTTAGTAATTACTTCAATTATAATCTGAACAGGTGGGTGCATTTAATGATAATAGATTATAGGCTTTTAGGGAAAAGAATTAAGACACAACGCCTTATCAAAGGCGCAACACAAGAGCAATTTGCAGAATTTATGGATGTTTCTGTAGGATATATCAGCCAATTAGAGCGAGGTATCACAAAAATCAGTTTGGATCGTCTGGCTATTATTGCTGAATATCTCAATTGTGATATGGCTCTTTTATTAGAGGGGGTTAATTCTGATTCCTCACAATATCTAAATAAAGACTTCCATGAGCTCTATACTCAGCTAAGTCCAAAAGAGAAAAAGATGCTGTCATTATTGCTAAAAGAATATATTGATAATCGATAAGGATACTTTTTAACGTTATCTTCTAATGTTCCCCAGAAGATAACCGCTTTTGCATTTTCAATTTATCGTAACTGTTCAGAGTCATCTCAAAATCCTGCGGATTTTCCGATGTGACGTATCCGCCATATATCCATGCAAGCATGGCTACCTGGCTCGTCGCCCGCGGAAATAAAGAGAGAGGAAACTTCCCTGTCTCCAATGAAGTATCCCCTCTTCTCATCATTTTCCTTATATACCAATCAATCGGAATATAACCGTATCCCTACAACCCAAGTTTCTCCATCAGTTCTTCTCTTACCCGATAAGCACTGTACTGCATCGGAATCACGTAGTCATCGCCCGGGTCGTGAATCGACCACCAAACCTGTGCAAAGAATGGATTCTTCTTCGCAATCTGGCCATACCTCCATGAATCTTTCAGACATTCCGGAAACCTTTTGACTCATCATATCCATGATTCAGATATGTAGGCACTTCGCTTGGATGATGCAAATCGTACCCGTCTTCAAAGGATGGAATCGTCGCCTGCTGCTCCCTTGAACCGAAGAATGCCTTAATCCAGTCTTCCTCATTGTTTAGCTCCCATGTTGTGAGGCGGTAATCCTTGCCGCTGGACAGATTATAAGCCTTTCTCCCTCTGTCACCAGATTGATACCAAGCGCATACACATTTTCTGTAACACAGGTTTTACGTGCGGAACCCATATCGGCGCTGACTTATGTGCGGACCACCACGGTCAAATTGCCGCATTATTCGGAGTAGTTCTCTCATTTTAGCCGACAGATAAACTTTTGTATAACGGGAAAGCCCCACGTTTTCTTCCTAATTGAAACATGGGACTTTCCCGTCTTGTACTTCATTTTTATTTTTGTCCGTAATACGCATTTGCGCCATGTTTCCTGTAGTAGTGCTTATCCTGCAATTCCTGCGGTGCAGGCTGTACCTGCGGATTAAGCATTTCCGTTCTCGCTGCCATCTTTGCAACTTCCTCCAGAACTACCGCATTATGCACGGCGTCATGCGCATCTTTTCCCCATGTAAATGTACCGTGATTCTTACACAATACTGCCGGCATTGCCATATACTCTGTATCTTTGAAATAGTCCACAATAAGTAAACCCGTGTTTTTCTCATATGCTTCCCCGATTTCCTCTTTTGTCAGGTTTCTGACACAGGGAATTTCGCCGTACATGTAATCCGCATGTGTGGTTCCATAACAGGGAATCCCTCTGCCTGCCTGCGCCCAGCTCGTTGCCCACGGGGAATGCGTATGAACAATTCCCCTCACATCCGGCATTCCTTTATAAATCTCAATATGCGTTGCGGTGTCAGAGGACGGATTATATTTTCCTTCAATTTTATTGCCTTCCAAATCCATGATTACCATATCATCCGGTGTCAGCTCGTCATACTCCACACCGCTTGGCTTAATCGCAAAATATCCCGTCTCCGAATCAAACTCACTGACATTCCCCCATGTAAATGTAATCAACTTGTACTTCGGAAGAAGTATATTCGCCTCATACACCCGCTTTTTCAGTTCCTCAAGCATTCTTAATATCGACCTTTCTCCTCATATTCGTCAGAATATTCCGACCTTTCCCTCTACGCATATTCTATCAACTCTTATATTTGTTGTCTAGTACAATAAAATTTAAACATGTACCATATGGCGCAAGATTTACTTGCAGAAGTGTTGTTCAAAAAACGCAGGTGTAGTGGGCTACGCAGAGGCCTTTTGAATCGTGCTATTGCGGGAATAAAAACAACTCATCCTTCGCGTATCTATGCGTATTTGCTGTTTACCAGCCATCTGTTTTTCCTGTTGCTCTAAGAAAATGATTCACCTAAAATGAAGTATTAAATTTTCTCGAGGATGCGGTCGCTCATTGCCCTGTACCGGAATTTACTTTTTCAATTCAGCGAAAATGACCGGGCAATAGGTAGGGGAAAGCTCCTCTTGCGATTTACCAGCCACCCGGCTCTCCTGCCAGTCATATTCTCCGGTTTCTGTCCATCACCTTACAATAAATCACCGCCACCACTGTGCTTACAGCGGTGGCAACAATCCCCGCCCCGACAATTGCCGCCGGATTCACACTGCCGTACTGACTACGGTAGGCAATCACATTGACCGGAATCAACTGCAGCGATGAGATATTGAGAATCAAAAACGTACACATCTCATTACTCGCCACACTTTTCGGTCTCACAAGTCCCGGCACCCGCCCGCACCTCCTGTCATCTTCCAGTTTTTCCAGTTCCTCCATCGCCTGTAACCCGGCAGGAGTTGCCGCCCAGCCAAGCCCAAGGAAATTAGCGATAAAATTCGTAGTGATATGCTCCTGTGCCTTATGCCCCTCCGGAATCTCCGGAAACAGAAAACGAATCAATGGACGCATCTTCTTCGATGCCGATTCAATAATCCCTGCTCTTGTTGCAATCTCCATAATTCCTACCCAGAACGACATCACCCCCATCATTGTAATGCAAAGCGTCACCGCCTCCTTTGCAGAATCCAGTGCAGCATTCGTAATCTCCGGCATTTTTCCATTGAATGCTCCAAAAATAATTCCTACCAGAATCATCCCTGCCCACAGGTAGTTCATAGCCCCTCCTTCCGGGGACGTAGTAAACTTGCAGTTTACTACGTCCCCAAATGAATTTCAAGGTGTCCCCTTTTCCACTTTAGGGTGTCCCTTTTTGCATTTTTTCCACACTTCCCATATATTTCTCCACAATTTCAAACGGTGCCGGACCAACATCGAGTACTGCCTCATGGAATTCTTTTTGTGAAAACTCCGTACCTTTTTCTTTTGACCATTGTTTTTTCAACTCCAGAAATTCCACATACCCGATATAATATTTTAAATAATTTCCCGGACATCCAATGATTAGGTCATAAATCTGGTTTACCGTATCTACATCCTGAATTCCATACCCGGAAAAAAATGACAGGGTATCTGCCCGGCTCCACCCTTCATAATGGATTCCGATATCAGCAAGTGTATAAATTCCCAAAATTATGGAACTGTTTTTCTGTAATAGTGTCGCCTGCTCTTTTGTCAGCGGTGCCAGGTAGTAACTTCCCATTTCCGCATAGGTTGCCCATCCTTCGACATAACCGCCGAAATTCAGTATCGTCCGTATCGGATTCGGATTTCTGCTTGCATAATAAACAGTCTGGTATAAATGTCCCGGATACCCCTCGTGTGCCAATGTAGTATACAGGGTCAGCGCGTTTCCCATTTGTGCCTGATTAACATAAATTACATTTTCCTGATAGGCATCAATCGCCGGAATCATATAAAATGCCGGACTTAAATGTTCCTCCAGCGCCTCCGGAACGTATTTCACACTATATGCAATATCCGGCGGTTCCGGAAAACTGACTGCAGTCTTTGTCTGCAGCTCTTTCAAAATAGAGACTGGATTCTGCGGAATCTGGGCGGCGACCTGAATGGGCGCACTCTCACGCGCTGCCTGCCCTTCTTCCGTTAATTGCCCTATTGTTTCCTCCACACTTTCATTTTCCTTGAACTGTCCATCCTTTTCCTCCATACTTTCGTTTCCCGTTAACTGTCCATCCTTTTCCTCCATACTTTCGTTTCCCGTTAACTGTCCATCCTTTTCTCCCACACCTTCATTTTCCTTGAACTGTCCATCCTTTTCCCCCACACCTTCATTTTCCTTGAACTGTCCATCCTTTTCCTCCGTACTTTCGTTTCCCGTTAACCGCCCATCCTTTTCCTCTCCCGCTCCGGAAATTCCGAGTACCGCCTCCATGTCCGACAAATCTTCTGACATCTGTCGTCTCGTCAAATCCCGCATCTCTTCTACGGAACGGTCTGAACCAGTCATTGCTTCCGCCACATGTTCATAATAACTTTTTCCCTCCGGAAAATAACACAGTCCCTGTTCATTTTTTCCCGTTCCCTGTAAATCCCTCAGGACTGCCGTCAGGTTCTCATATGCAGGTAGGATATCCTTTTCCAATGCCGATGCATTTTTCTGAATATAGTCACTTTTTTCTTTTTCGCTCAGTTCTGAAACTTGATTGATTCGTTCCACAAATGTTGAAATCAGATAATTATTTTCCCGCATATTTATAAATGCCGTACACTGTTCTTCTACCTTATTTGCAGCAGTATCCGACATAAACAATCCTGCCGCTGATTTTGCCCGTTCAAATGCAATCAAAGACTCAAAATACGAGGGAACTGTTTCCAGCAATTTCAGATATGTATCCACATCGTCTTTTTCATAAAACTGATATTCCGACAGCACAACCGGAAGTTGTGTCTGCACTCCACTAACTATCCCCAACGGTTCCTCATACAGCAGATATTTTGCATCTTCCTCTGCAATTTCCAAATAATAGTCCAGTACATCATAGGTCAGTTGGTTATCGGCGGACAACTTTTTATAAGAAAATGTTTCCAGCGCCTGATTCAGATTCTCTACAGACGCAAGCAGCGTTTCCGGCTCCACCGGAAATGTCCCAAGTGTGACTACTCCCTGCTCTATCCCAAATTGCTCCGGATTTTTCAATGTATAGTGTAGACTGATTGTATTGGAAGCCGTCTCCTGACAGAACATCTGATTTGTAAATTTCTCAAAAGCGCGGTTCTGCCCCGATGCCGTATCGCCTATATATCTCGTCAGCAACACAGCTCCGACAATCCCGACAAATACGGTCCCTGCAAATATCATTTTCTTTCTGTTGTGAAATCTGCTCCGAGCTCCATCCCGATGATTATTTTGTTTTTGTAAAATAGAAAAAAACATAAAAACTCCAGAATACAGAGATTTTACTTTATCCTATGTTCTGGACAAATCCTCTATTCCGGAGTTATTTTCATTTCTATCACTACATATAATTTTACAAATATATTTTTCAGGAATTCTCCATGCAGATTTTTCTCTACATATCCGATTTCATCGTCCCATTCATCATCCTCGCAATTATTTCCTACGGAGTCCTCGCAGGGACAAATGTATACGACAATTTCATAAAAGGCGCCAAAAGCGGTTTTCTCACAGTCATTAAAATTATGCCGACCTTAATCGGTCTGATGGTCGCTGTCGGTATTCTGCGCGCTTCCGGATTCCTTGATTTTATCTCATCCATACTTGGCATATTCACTTCGCGAATCGGATTTCCCGGCGAACTGGTCCCGCTTACCATCGTGAAAATGTTTTCTTCCTCGGCAGCAACCGGTCTGCTTTTGGACATTTTTAAAGAGTACGGGACAGACTCGCGGCTTGGTCTGATTGCTTCCATCTCTATGTCCTGTACCGAAACAATTTTCTATACAATGAGCGTCTATTTTATGACAGCAAAAGTCACAAAAACGCGTTACACATTGGCTGGTGCATTAATTTCCACATTCGCCGGGCTCGCCGCCAGCGTTGTTTTAGCAGGATTCATGTAACAATTTGACGGTCTCCTTCCAGCACTGCCTCCCCGCTGCCAGAATGGAACATGGCTTATCCAACGTAATCATTCCTCCCTCTGCCGTAGAAATGAATCCGCCCGCCTCCATCACAATCAACGATGCCGCCGCATAGTCCCACGGCTGTAACAAAAGCTCCACATACACGCCATTCGCCCCAGAAGCCACCCGGCAGATATCCAACGCCGCCGAGCCGCCTTCCCGAATGCCGAGGCTATTCAGATACAGTCTCTTTGCATAGTCGAAAATCCGACATGTATCCCCGGTGTTATATCTCGCACATCCAAACGCCGCCAGATTCTCTGCAAGTCCTTTCTCTGTACTATGGATTTCCTTGCCGTTGAGCTTTGCACCCTCCCCCTTCACAGCGGTATACAGTTCTTTTGTATAAGGATTATAAACACATCCAAACTGCATTTTTCCACGCATTGCAAGACCGACAGAAACGCAACTGTGTCTATAGTCAAAAATAAAGTTCGTTGTACCATCAATCGGATCAATAATAAAACAATATCCGTCCCCCAGTTCCTGCTGAATGCCATCCTCCTCGGCAAGGAAATTTGCCTCCGGAAGAATCTGCCGCAAATGGCTGATTAGAAAGGACTGTATATCCTTATCATGTTTAGTTACAAAATTAGAAGTTCCTTCCTTATCAAATACCGTAATCTCTTCCTCGTGTGCATGAAAAATCATCTCCCCTGCTTTTTTCACAACCCCGATAATCTCTTCGTATATCATAATTTTCCTCTTTCTGTAAATATTTCTGCCCGACTATAACTGACCACAATCGACAGTATCTATAATAAAACCGGATTTTAAAAATAACAAGAGATTTTTCATTATCTCCACTATCTTCACCCATGAGATTTTCTATCCATGAAATTTTTCATTTTATTTATGAGATTTTATCTTCTTTATCCGCAAAAACTAGGGAATTTTTTCTGTAAATATGTTATAATTTTTAAAGAATCAACAATAACTGTAAATAGCAAAGGCTGATAGAAATGTGGGGAGGTGTCCCGATGGCAAGTGTGACATTGAAAAATCTAAATAAAATATATCCGAATGGTTTCGTGTCCGTAAAAGATGTATCCCTTTCAATCGGGGATGGCGAGCTGGTTACTTTTCACGGTCCGAGTGGCTGTGGGAAATCCACAGTCCTTCGTATGATTGGAGGGCTGGAAGATATTACTTCCGGCGAAATTTATCTCGGCGATTCACTTTTGAATGATATTCTACCGAGAGACAGGAAACTTGCAATGGCATTCCAGAATTATCGTCTATATGGCTATCTGAATGTGTACGAGAATATGGCACTTGGGCTGCGGTTACGCAATATGCCGAGAAATGTAATTGATACCCGCGTCAAGACCGCCGCTGAATTCTTTAAAATTACCGATATTCTCGAAAAAAAGATATCTGCAATCTCCGAATCTGAGAAACAGCGCGTGGCACTTGGCCGTGCTGTCGTCTGCCACCCGAAGGTCCTGCTTGTCGATGAAGACTTCGCACACAGCAGTGAACCGCTCCGCGAAGAGATGCTGAGGGATATTAAGCGAATTAACCGGGAACTAAAAATCACCGTACTGTATGTAACCAATAACTATGACGAAGCAATCACTCTCGGAACAAAGGTGGTCTTTATGAAAGATGGCGAAATCACAGAAGTAAAATAATTAAACGGACCTGGCTTGACTCTACAGCAGGGTTCTCCTCCATGCCGATGTCATGATGCTGGGGTCAAAAGGTATTTTGACCCCTATGATACACGGATTGCTTCGCATTTCATGCTCTCGCAATCCTGAAACACCTCAAATCCGCTTATTTTTCTACGAAAATAGCTATCTACGACACTTGGTGGTAGATAGCTATTTCCAAATTTAACTTATTTACTTTCCCACTTGTGAGTTTCTTCCATTTGTTACATATGGTATAATAGCAATTTTTCCAATCATAATTTGATTCCTCCCTGAATTGGAATATAAGCTTTAGAATCCAGATTTCTATCTTCTACCGCTCCAGATAATTATAAATCTCTCGCTTAGGTACTCCCCTATCCTTCGCAACCTTTTTCATAGCCTCTTTTTTCTCAATCCCCTGAGACAAATACACTTCCATATGCTCCTCGATGCCCATTTTCTCCCATCGGGCCTTCTCTTCCTGCACCATTTTCTCGCGGCTCCTGCCCTCAATTACAAGCACACATTCGCCTTTCGGCTCATTTACCGTATAGTAAACACACGCCTCGTCCAGCGTTGTGGCAAACGCAGTCTCATAACGTTTCGTCAGCTCCCGGCACACGGTAATCCGTCGCTCACCGCCAAGCCGCTCAGAGAGCATACGCAGCGTTTTCAAAAGACGATGTGGAGCCTCGTACATAATAATCGTCCTGGTTTCCCGTTCCATCTCACGCAATATCTGTTCCCGCTCTTTTTTATCGGTCGGAAGAAATGCTTCGAACGCAAACCTTCTTGTGGACAGCCCTGACAACGTCAACGCCGTAATACAGGCTGATGCGCCCGGAAGTGATGTCACATGGATTCCCGCCTCGTAACACATCTTCACAAGCTCTTCTCCCGGATCTGAAATTCCCGGTGTACCTGCGTCGGTAATGAGCGCAATATCCTGCCCCTCCTGCAGTTTCTCCACCAGTTTTCTGCCCTTTTCATATTTATTATACTCATGATAGCTCGTCATCGGCGTCTGAATGTCAAAATGATTCAGTAACTTAATGCTGTTGCGCGTATCCTCCGCCGCAATCAAATCTACTTCTTTCAACACACGGATGACACGAAAAGTCATATCCTCCAGATTTCCAATTGGCGTTGCACACAAAAATAATGTTCCTGACATAAAAACTCCTTCCAGGGACACCCCTATCCTCCAAAAGGGACACCCCTTCCTTCATTTGGGGACGTAGTAAACCTTCACTTTACTACGTCCCCAAATACAAATACGCAAATCGCATTTCACCTCTTGTACATCACTATCGGCGGCTCAACCGTTACCCGGGATTTTCCCCCCTGCATTCCTTCTATCAGAACCATCGTCGGTTCTTTATCGATATATGGATGTACAAACTGAATCCGTTTTGGTTCAATCCGATACCGGCACATTTTTGTCATTATCTCTGCCAGCCGGAATGGTTTATGTATCATATAGAATCTTCCTTTGCTTTGTTCCAGCAGTTTCGCGCTTTCACGCAAAATGTCATCAAGAGTGCACATTACTTCATGCCGCGCAATAGTCCTTGCATCCCCGGCATTTTTCAGCCCATGCTGGTTCAGCATATAGGGCGGATTGGTTGTGATTACGTCAAAAGAGGCAGGCTTAAAAATCTGTGCTGCCTCTTTGATATCTCCGGTTACAATTTCTATCTTTCCCTGTAGTTGATTATGCGCAACGCTCCGCCGCGCCATATCTGCACTTTCTTCCTGAATCTCCAACCCGGTAAAATGTTCCCCCCGCGTCTTTGCCTCCAGCAAAATGGGAATGATTCCGGTTCCGGTTCCAAGATCAAGCACGCATTCCCCCGACTTAACTTTCACAAAGTCCGAAAGTAATACCGCATCCACACCAAAACAAAAACGTTTCGAATCCTGAATAATCTCATACCCCTTGAGCTGCAAATCATCCAGCCGCTCTCCCGGGCGAAGTATCATCTCTGGTTTATTTGTCATCTAATTTTGATACCCCTTCATTTTTTTCAAGCTTTGCCAACTTTTTCATTTCTTCTTTGGATACTTTCGTCTTCTTGCGGCGTGGTTTAAACCTCAATTCGTCTGCTGAATACTCCCGAATTTCTTTTTCATCATTTTCCAGATTTACAATCACTTTAACACGCTTTCTCAGCACACTCAGTGAGTGAACCGTTCCCGTCAGTTTATCCGGCGTTGTCACCATATCGCCAACCGACGGAAGCTGACTGTTCAGTTCCTCATATGTCTCTTCCTCATTTGTCAGACAGCACATCAGCCTGCCACACACTCCGGAAATCTTTGTCGGATTCAGTGACAGATTCTGCTCCTTCGCCATTTTAATAGAAACTGCTGCAAATTCTGATAAATATGTGCTACAGCAAAGCGGTCTTCCGCAGATTCCAATTCCGCCGCGGATTTTCGTCTCATCACGAACACCAATCTGCCGTAATTCAATTCTTGTACGGAACACTGCCGCAAGATCCTTTACCAATTCCCGGAAATCTATTCGTCCGTCCGCAGTAAAGTAAAACAGCACTTTATTATTGTCAAATGTATATTCCGCATCAATCAGTTTCATTTCCAGATTATGTTTCCGGATTTTTTCCAGACAAATCTGAAACGCCTCTTTTTCTTTGTCGCGGTTCTTCGCCTCGGTCTTCTCATCCTGCTCTGTCGCAATGCGGATAACTGATTTCAGCGGCTGTACCACCTGCTCATCCTCCACATCTTTCGGTCCGCTGACCACCCGTCCGTACTCCACGCCGCGGGCCGTCTCCACAATTACATGGTCTCCCGGCTCAATCTCGTATTTTCCGGGTGAAAAGAAATAAATCTTTCCCGCAGTCCGGAATCTCACCCCAATTACCTTTATCATGTCACTAGTTCTCCTTTATCGTCAGCAAAAGCAATTCCATCGTCAGTTCGAAATTCACATTCGCCTTCAATCTTGCTTTCGCTTTCTCGATACCTTCCAGTATCACTTCAATTCCCTCATAGGAACTTTTGCTCGCACGCTGCTTGATATACTTCAACTGGTCGGAAAATACAACTCTCTCCGGATCTTTTGTTGCCTTATACAACAGCACATCCCGATACCAGATTGCAAGAATATCCAGATAATCGTTAATCTCCAATTTGTATGTCATACAGTTTTTGACGGCTGCCATCAGTTCCTCCACCTGCATCTCGTCAACATTTCTCAGCAGGCGCACCGCCTCTTCTTTAATTTCGTTAAAATACTCAGAAGTCGCAAGTGTAATTGCTTTCCCCATATTTCCCTGTGCAAATGCAACACAGATATCTGCCTTATAATCCGGAATCTCCAAATGTTCCATCAGATATTTTTTCACAAGCTGGTCTTTAATATTTCTCAGCTTTAGCATTACACATCTGGAGCGAATCGTCGGAAGCAATACTTCCGCATTCTCTGTGAGCAACATAATAATTGCGTACTCCGGCGGCTCCTCAATTGTCTTAAGCAATGCATTCTGCGCCTGTACGGTCATCATATCCGCGTCTGGAATAATATAAATCTTATACCGACTGCTGTATGGTTTAATAACAATGTCATTATTCACCTGTTCACGGATATCATCGACACTGATTGTCGTCGGCTTTTCATGAATCACAGGAATAATATCCGGCTGGTTTCCGCTGATTGCCTGCCTACATGACTGACAATTTCCACATGCATCGCCATCCGGCTCCCGGTTCTGGCATTGCAGGCTCATAGAAAATAACTTCGCCAGCAGTTTTTTTCCGGAGCCCCGATCTCCATTTAATATATAGGCATGGGAGACAGTATCCGATGTCACAGCATTCCCTATATACTGTATGATATTCTTGTGTCCAACTACGTCTTTAAATCCACTCATTCTATCACCCACTAACTTTTATATCTTTATTTTATTTGGCAGTTCCCTCAAAAAATGCCAGCTCTATAGAATAGAGTATATCATACTTTTCCCCGAAGTCATACCGTAAATCTGTGAAAAAAATTTAATTTACTGTTATGATTGGATGCTGCTACTGACTCCAATCCCCTCAGAGATTCTCTCAGAAATATATCCACTTACCTCAGACACGCATTTCTCAAATTCCACATTTTCAAACCGCAGCTCAATTCCCGCCATCTTCAGATTTTCCTCGCGGAAATCCTCCGAATCCGCCAAAAACCTCCTGCACATCTCTGCATATCTTGGTTCCGTCTGTTGCCGCTCCCGCTCCAACGCACGGGCTAGGCGAAGACCGTCCTCTACTTCAATATATAGCGGAACAACCACCTTCTCACCAAAATACTTCCGCATCGCCGCATAAGATTCCAGCGTTCCAATCACCAGATAGTCATTCTGCTCCAAATTAATCTGTCCGTCATCTGCAGTAAAATATCTCCATATTCCGCATTTTGTATCATATACACGCTGTTCAATCACACGGCCGGCATTTTCCATCTCGTAGAGTTTTTCCTCATCCACAAAATGATATTCCACACCATCTGCCTCACCTTTACGAATCGGACGTGTCGTATATAAAATAATATCCTTCAGTTCCGGCATTCTTTTTTTTATTTCCTTGAAAATAGAATCCTTTCCTGACGAACTTTTTCCCATAATATAAAAAATCTTACCCATTTTTCCTCAGCTTTTCCCTGGCAACTTTCCCATTTCGCCATTCTATTTTATGATTCATACATCGCTGTTTTATTTTCAGCTTTTGTTCTCCTCAGTGGACAAGGGACAACACGTCGTCCTTTGTCCACTGAGCATATACTTGCTGCGTTTTATATTTCCATTACTTCAATCTCACCGGAATGTTTCAGTCCATGTATCTCAAATCCGGCTGCTTCATATCGCTCCAACAATTGGACTGCGCTTTCTGAAAGACGTTCTCCCGGAACAACAACCGGTATTCCCGGCGGGTACACATATGCATACTCTGCTGAAACATAACCGATACACTCTTCATATGGACGGGCAGAAATCTCTCCGTTCCTGCATGCAGCGCCGATACACACCTGCTCCATAACGGGAAGCTGAAAGCTTTGCTCATCCATTTTCGCGCCCATCTCAGTGTCAATTTCTATATCGACTTCAAACAGCGCTTTCACTAAACGTTGTATTCCTTCATCTGTATCTCCAATTGAAGTCATTGCCAATACATAATTGACAGATGACATTTCCAATTCCAGATGATATTGCTCCGTAAGTACTCTGTGCAATTGTTTTCCTGTAATTCCGGTCCCTTTAACTGAAATTACCAGCTTTGAACGGTCATACTGCCCTGTCTCAACCAAATGTAACCGTCTCAGGTTACTCAATTTTCTTCGTGCAGACTCCAGCCGTTCTACATACAAATCAAATGCTGTACTTCCCTTCTCCAACAACATACTAATGCATTCATCCATACTCGACATCAGCACATATGACGGGCTGCTCGTCTGCAGCATATGCAGATACATCCGGATTGATTCCCGGTCTGCAATGTGACCATTCAAATGAATCAACGCAGTTTGTGTCAGAGCAGGTAACGTTTTATGCAGACTATGAATAACAATATCAGCACCCTTTGCGTTTGCATTTTCCGGAAAATACGGATGAAACCCAAAATGCGCGCCGTGAGCCTCATCTACAATCAGTGGAATCCCATATTCATGTACAATGTCCGCAATTGCTTTTACATCTGAAAGTACTCCGTCATAAGTCGGCGAAACCATCACGACCGCCTTAATTCTGTCTGCATGCTTATGTGCTGCATCCTTCTCCAAGGCCTGCCGTACCCTCTCCGGTTCAATCGCCCCATTCAGTGCCAGTTTTGCATCATATTCCGGATAAATATATTCTGCCCGAAGCTCATTTAGAAAAACCGCATGATACACCGACTTATGGCAATTTCTCGCCATCAGAATCCGGTTTCCCTTTTTTGTTGAACCAAGAATCGCACTCAGAATTCCCACTGTACTTCCATTGACAAGATAATGCGTCTCCTCCGCATGGTACGCCCTCGCCGCCCGCTCCTGCGCCTCCTTTAAAATACCTTCCGCATGGTGTAAATCATCAAACCCTGTAATTTCCGTAATATCAATGCCGTATGGCAAATCGGTTTCAATTATATCTTTATTTCTTTTATGACCGGGCATATGAAACGCATAATAGTCAGAATCCCCGTATTCACTTAACTTGTCATATAATGTTCCCATAGCCGCTACTCCCAACCATCTGTTTTCCTGTTCAGTTTATCATCAAAATGGGACGTAGTAAACCTCAACTTTACTACGTCCCATTTTGAACTTTAGGGTGTCCCTTTCTGACATTCAGGGTGTCCCCTTTCTCGACTATTGCAATGCTGTTTTCTTAACCTGTCCCAAGGCTTTTGATACTGCAGGAATTGAAATAATGATAATTGTAATCACCGCTTCTGCTAATAGATAACTGTAATTATAAGCAATCGGATAAATACTCTTCAATGACTGTGGAAAATTGTCAGGCATGTAATCCATCCAGTAGAGATACCCCCCGAGCGAATGAAATGCACCACGGGCAATAACTGCTGCTATATATCCTTTCAACAGACCACGATCTTTGGAGGCAAAAAAACCTGCAACTCCAAGTGCAGCAAATGCCAATATGTAATCACAGCATACCTGGAAGAAGGAAAGAACATATGGTTCCTGCATAAACTGTAAAATTCCGTACGCCAAGCCTGCAAGAATGCCGGTCTTCACCCCATACCAGTTTCCAATCAGCACGATAAAAAGCATACTACATAGTGTCACACTTCCTCCCCATGGCAGTTTAAACAATTTCAGAAAAGAGGTAACATAAGCAAGCGCCAGTGCCATTGCGCAAAACACAATCTGCCGTGTTGTCATCTTATGTTTTTCGCTGCTCTTTCCTGCAAATACAAGTGCCAGCACAAATAATACAATTCCGGCAATAATACATACTGCATATCCTGCCGTTGTCAATCCGCCATCAGCGGTGACCAGAAAATCAAACATAAAAAAATCCTCCTCATTTTCTGACTGAAAACAAGGAGAACCTACTTATCTTTTCCCTACGTTGGCATTATCCAAATCAGGTTACGGGTCGAAGTTTTCAACTTCCTCTCAGCCTGTAAAACAAGCTCCCCTTGCACTCAATCTTTTATACGGTTCTATCTTACTCTTTTGAAAAAACCTTGTCAAGCACTTGGGTACAGCTCTGTAGCCATCCTCTACAGTCAGTTAAAAAAATGCCTTCCTGCAATTCTTGCCATTGCCATAAAACTGCGGTATACACAGAGATTTGTTCCCGTATGATAGGTTCAACGCATTCATTTTTCCCTGACATTGCAAACGCACCAAACGCCTGCTGATATGCTCTCTGAAGGAGTATTCCAGCCATCGGATCCTCTTCCAACTCCAGACTGCCTGTCAGCGACTGAAAATACTGTACCGGCGGCAGCGGTGGAAGAAATGAGTGAAGAGGAGGAAAAATGTAGAAACAGATCTGGCGGAGAATCTGTTTCCACGCTGCCGGCATTTCTTTCCATGGGGAAAAGTGATGATTCTTGGCAGCTCCAATTACGGTACACGGAGAACGGCTGAGCTGTCTTCTATATGAAGTGACCGTGAAAAATACAGGCAGGAAGGCATCAGAAGCAGTGGTTTGTCTTCCTGATTTACATATGCGGTCACACAGGTAATATCTGCTGTGTTTTCAATTGCAATTCCAACGTATCCTTTGCCCCTACTGCCAATGTTCCATGTGTTGCAAATAAGGATTTTGTCATTTTCTTCTTCCTCTCTTTCTTTTTTCTATCTGCCCTTATATACTGCAAGAACCGTGCCAACCTTTTCTTAGACACAAAAAAAAGCCTTAAAACCAAGGTTTTTTTCAGGCAAAAAATCTTTTAACATTTTAGTGTCCAACATAACTTTATCCATATATCTGCATACTTCGGATACGCACTTGTGAACTACCCATTGTCTACAAGCCAGTGGGATTGCGGCGCCCTATTTCAAAATCCATGCCTTCAAACCAGATTGTCATTCCTGCCTGCTCCAAATATAGTTTCCTGCACTCCCGGATAGAACCGAAATGACAACGGCAGTTCCAGTCCATGTGCTTCCAGCACATCCTTCTGTTTCAACAATTCCCTTGTCCTTTCATCTCTGACAATCTTTCCGTCTGCCAACAGAAGTGTTCTCTCACATGTATCATAAATAAAATCCAAATCATGTGAAGCGATAATTTTGATTCCCGGAAGTTCCTTCAAAATTTTGATTAACTGTTTCCGGTTTCTCGGGTCAAGTGCCGCCGATGGTTCATCCATTAACAAGATTTCTGCTCCCATAGAAAGTACTGTAGCTATCGCCGCCAATTTTTTCTGTCCGCCGGATAAACGGTATATATGCCTGTCCGCCAAATCTTCAATTTGTGTTTTCCTTAGTGCATCCATTGTGCATCTGCGTACTTCGTCCTCCGACATTCCATAATTCCTCGGTGCAAATGCAACATCTTCATATACTGTATTCATAAAGAGCTGGCTGTCCGAATCCTGAAACACATATCCAACTCTGCGTCGGATTTCCGACAGATTTTCTTTTTTCACTTCTATTCCATGGATGCGAAGAGTTCCATTATATCCGGGAAGTAACCCAACCATCAATTTGAGCAGCGTTGATTTTCCGACTCCATTTGCCCCGATAATTCCCACCGATTCATCTTCATTTATGTGAAACCCAATATCATCAAGCACCTTTGAGTTTTGATTTTTATCCCGCCCTGCATATCCAAATGTCAGATGTTCCACATCAATTATATCCATTTTCTTCCAACTCCTCACCCCGCAAAGTATATCGTTTTCCCTCAGTTCCACACTCTACAGAACATATCGTTTTCTTTCAGTTCCCCGCCCCACAAAGTATATCGTTTTCCTTCAGTTCTCCGCCCCGCAAAGTATATCGTTTTCCTTCAGTTCTCCGCTCCACAAAGCATATCATTTTCTCAGCTCCTTGCATCACAAAGCAGATTGTTCTCCAACTGGCTATGTCAAAATCCTTCCTACCATTTCAAAAATTGGGAATATTCTGATACAAAATAAAATAATACACCAGAGACTGGCATATATTACACTTTTCCAGACACTTTTTCCGGCTCCTTTTAAATAGAATTCTCCCTGAAATCCCCGCAGCGTCATACTCTCATAAACAAGTTCTGCCCGATCCATACTTCGAAGCAGCATCTGTCCTGCCAGTGTTCCCCATGCTTTGTAATGTATTCCCTTCTGATCCGGCGCCCGCAAAGAATATGCCTGTGTCAATCGTTCCGTTTCCTTCAACATTAAAACAATATACCGGTAAATTAAGAGAATCAGTGTTGACAGTATTTTAGGCATATGTAATTTTCTTAATGCATAACAAATATTTCCTATTGAGGTACTTACGATAAGTAAGTATGTCGCAAATACCGCAAAAACTGACTTTATCACTAATGTCAGCATCGACAGCATTCCACCCGTAACCGGGACACTTCCTATCCAAAACAATACTTCTCTGTCCAGAATCGGATTGGCTATTCCAATTACTGCAACAAGGAATAAAATCATTTTTAACTGGCGAAATGCTCTTCCTGCTGACACTTCTCCTGTAATGAACAACACAAGTGGATACAGGCACATGGCTGCCAATCCCATCAAATCCTCCTTTGGAAATGACATAACCAACGCAATATAAACGACTGTTACTATCACCTTTGCCAATGGATGAATGCGATTCAGCCACCGGTTTTTTTCTGCTGCCTCATCCATAAAATGTATTTCATGTATTGCCTGATTAATTCTGCTCATTTTCCTCTTTCTTTCTGAAAAAACGAAATACATAACATACGAGAAGACAAAGTGCAATGACCGCCGCCCCTCCTATAATTCCGGACAAGGAAGTCCCTGCTGCAGAATCCCCATACCGAAATCCATAATCAGGAAATACTGCTGTAAGATTCTGTATTTTTTCCATAAAAACATGTACCGGACCAGAGACCGCAAGCTCCGTACTGCCCGTAACTTTTTCTATCGACCACTCCAGCCCATCCGGATGAGAACTTGCAAAAAGTGACACCCCTCCGGCAATCACTGCCGCTGCCGCACCAAGAATAGTCCATGTTTTTTTCAAGCTTAATTTTGCTTCTTTTATCTGGGTTTTCTCTTTCACTCCTGTCCAGATTAATCCTGGTCTTGCCTCGTATACAAATAAGAGAACCGCTGATGTAATCGCGCCCTCAACCAAGCCAATTGCAAGATGGATTGGCTGCATCATTCCAACAAATATGCCAAAAGGAAGTTCTGTAATTCCCGATGCAAGTGTCTCCACTGTTACCGAAAATGCTCCAAGCTGCAACGTCAGCACACACGCTAAAATGGATGCTGTGATGATTTTTTTTCGACTTACGCCCTTTTTCATAATCTGTTTCCAAATCAGAAACCCGCCGACAAAGCATCCATAAAATGCCATATTCCATATATTGCACCCCAATGCCATCAGCCCTCCATCAGCAAACATCAGACATTGGATTAACAAAACCCCTATCATTGTCAAAAATGCAGCATACGGCCCCAGAATCGCTGATAACAGCACGCCTCCGCACAAATGTCCGGAAGAACCTGTCCCCGGAATTGTGAAATTAATCATTTGCGCCGCAAAAACAAATGCGCCCATAATTCCCATTGTCGGAATTTTTTTCGGATCCGCTTCCAGTCTTACTTTTTTTATTGAATACCCTGCCGCCGCTGCGGAAGCAACATACATTGTTCCTGCCACCGCCGGTACGACAAGTGCATCTGCCATGTGCATACTCTTATCCTCCTCTTTAATAAATATAGTTCCAGTATAATCTATTTACTAAAAAAACTCCAGAGATATATGACAAAGGTAATGGAAATTTGTGTAAGATTCATATGCATATTTACAGGAACACTCTTACACGTTATGATATTCATATCAAAATAGTTTGATGTGAGGAGTGAGGATAATGGCTAACTGTTCGATTTTTAAATGGGTAGTTGAGATGATTTGTTATAATAGAATGGCAACTATGCCATGCAGGAAAAAGGGGTAGGCTGTCGCTGCAATTGCCGCCGCTATGAATGATTAAAGGTATCCGCTACTTTTAAAACATATAAAAAAACGAAAATCCCCGTAAACATTGGATTTCCGCCATTATTCATTAATGAGCGTGCGGGGATTCGAACCCCGGACAACTTGATTAAAAGTCAAGTGCTCTACCACCTGAGCTACACGCCCTTATTCTATTTTATTTGCAGACAAAATGCCCAGAGCCGGAATCGAACCAGCGACACGAGGATTTTCAGTCCTCTGCTCTACCAACTGAGCTATCTGGGCATAAGACTTAAAAGTCTTGAGTTGCGGGGGCAGGATTTGAACCTACGACCTTCGGGTTATGAGCCCGACGAGCTTCCAGACTGCTCCACCCCGCGTTATTAAATTATCTCTCTTTTGAGAAAGCCGATGATCGGACTCGAACCGATAACCTGCTGATTACAAATCAGCTGCTCTGCCAATTGAGCCACATCGGCCTATTACAAAATGCCCGATTCAAAAATCGGTAATGGATGGAGGTGGATTCGAACCACCGAAGCAATTTGCAGCAGATTTACAGTCTGTCCCCTTTGGCCACTCGGGAATCCATCCATATTCTTTTTATAAGTGGGGCCTACAGGGCTCGAACCTGTGACCCTCTGCTTGTAAGGCAGATGCTCTCCCAGCTGAGCTAAGATCCCATAAACGACCCAGAAGAGACTCGAACTCTCGACCTCCGCCGTGACAGGGCGGCGCTCTAACCAACTGAGCCACTGGGCCATTCTTCAATTATAAATGAACGTACCTTCAAAACTGCATACAAAGATTGTTTTATCATCCATCTTGTTCCTATCAC
>X357_Northern_Tamandua__coassemble_379_pt1 | contig 24095 bp, 20 predicted proteins | sample X357_Northern_Tamandua__metabat2_low_PE_004 | metagenome-assembled genome bin X357_Northern_Tamandua | reverse complement strand
TGCTTATTTGTTGAGATGAATTGACTGAAAATGACATAATGAAACCTCCTGAAATACATCTCTATTATACTACATATTTACAAGGTAATGTATTAAATTTTCAAGGTTCAATATAGTACAGAGACAAAAATATGTCTCATTTGTCGTTTAACTCATGAAATTCTGATAATACTCTCAGCAGTCCATCCGCGCGGCTCGAATCCCCTCGAAATTCTCTCCGACGGCAGCGAGCTCACTAGACTGTTACATAAACTGACTCTCATACAAATTTGTGTAAAATCCGCCTCTGGCAAGGAGTTCCTCGTGAGTCCCCTGCTCAATGATATTTCCCTCTTTCATGACAAGGATTACGTCTGCCTCCCGGATGGTGGACAGGCGGTGTGCCACAATGAAGCTTGTTCTTCCCTCCATCATCTGATGAAAGGCTTTTTGGATTTTTATTTCTGTCCGGGTGTCGATGGACGAGGTTGCCTCATCGAGTATCAGCATCGGCGGCAGATTCAGCATGACTCTGGCGATACAAAGGAGCTGTTTCTGTCCCTGTGAGAGGTTGCCGCCTTCTTCCTGAATGACGGTGTCATACCCCTGCGGCATCCTGCGGATGAAGTTATGTGCATGTGCCGCTTTTGCCGCAGCGATAATTTCTTCCATCGGCGTATCCGGTCTCCCATATGCGATATTTTCCGCAACAGTCCCCGACCTCAGCCATGTTTCCTGCAATACCATTCCGAAATTCGCCCGCAGACTGTCACGCGTAATTCCGCGCACTTCCCGTCCGCTAACGATAATCCGTCCCGCATCAATATCATAAAACCGCATCAACAGATTAATCAGCGTTGTCTTTCCGCATCCCGTCGGACCAACAATTGCAATCTTCTGTCCCGGCTTTACTTTCAGATTCAAATGCTTCAGCAACGGAACTTCCGTCCGGTAAGAAAAGGACACATCTTCCAGTTCGAGATTCCCGTCCGCCTGCTCCAGAATGACGGCATTTTCCGCATCCGGCATCTCCGGAGCCTCCTCGATAAAATCAAAAACTCTCCGCGCACATGCCATCGCATTCTGCAGCTCTGTAACGACACTGGAAATCTCGTTAAATGGTTTCGTGTACTGGTTCGCATAACTCAGGAAACAGGATAACTGTCCAACAGAAATCAACCCGTTCATCGCACTGAATGCACCCGTGATCCCCACCCCCGTATACACAAGACCATTAACAAACCGGGTACTGGGGTTCGTGATGGATGAGAAAAAAATGGCACGCAAGCTGACCTTCTGCAATCTTCGGTTGATTTCATCGAACTGCTGCAACGCCTTGTTTCCATATCCGAATGCCTGAACCACTTTCTGGCTTCCTACCATCTCATTTACAAGAGACGTCATTTCCGCGCGCGTCTCCGACTGCGCCTTGAACATCGTATAAGTCCGTTTTGCAATAAAGCTTGCCACAAACAGCGACACCGGAGTAATCAGAATCACGACCAGTGATATTTTCACATTAATTGACAACATAAATACAAGTGTTCCTAAAATCGTGACAACACCGGTAAACAACTGGGAAAATCCCATCAGCAGCCCATCGGAAAACTGCTCTACGTCTGTGATAATCCGGCTGATTGTCTCGCCATACTGGTGAGAATCGATATATTTCAGCGGAAGAATCTGCAATTTGGCAAATGCCTTCGTCCGCACATCTTTTACAACCTGATAGGTAATCGTATTATTACACAGATTCATCAGCCATTGCGCCAGACTCGTCAGCACAATCACAATTGCCAGTTTCTTTAAGATATAGAATACTCCGGCAAAATCCACCTGTCCCTTCCCGATGACAAGGTCAACAGCGTCTCCGGTCAGAATCGGTGCATACAGTGTCAATGCAACAGAAACCGCAGCAAATATCAATGATAAAATCAGATAATGCATATAAGGACGGATGAGTAAAAACACTTTCTTCGTTTCTTCATTATGCATTTGCCTGCACCTCCTCTCCTGAAAGCTGTGAATAGCAGATTTCCCGATAAACCTCACATGTTTCCAAAAGTTCCGCGTGGGTTCCGTATCCCGCCATCTCCCCGTCATCCAGCACGATAATCCGGTCCGCATGCATCAGAGAGGACGCCCGCTGTGACACGATAAACACGGTCATCTCGCCCTTTTCCTGTGCGATTGCCCTACGCAGCCTGGAATCTGTCGTAAAATCCAACGCCGAGGCGCTGTCGTCCAGAATCAGCACTTCCGGTCTTCGGACCAGGGCACGCGCAATCGTAAGCCGCTGCCGCTGCCCGCCGGAAAGGTTTTTTCCCCCTTCGCTCAGCACCGTATCCAGCCCATTCGGTTTCTGCTCAATAATCTCCAATGCCTGCGCCGTCTTCAATGCAGCCAGGATTTCCCCATCGCCTGCGGTTTCATTTCCCATCCGCATATTATCACGGACCGTACCATGGAACAGCACCGCCTTCTGAGGAACAATTCCAATCTTCCCCCGCAGTGTTTCCACTTTATAACTCTTCACATCTACACCGTTCACATAGACGCTGCCCTCTGTTGCATCGTAAAATCTCGGAATCAGATTTACCAGTGTAGACTTGCCCGAACCGGTTCCGCCGATAATCCCAATGGTCTCTCCCTGCTTCACCGAAAACGTAATCTTCTCCAACGCCGGTTCTTTGCTGCCCTGATAGCAAAAAGTTACATCCTTCATCTCAATTTTAGGTGCATCTGACATGCCTGCAGCCGTATCCGCCCTTCCGCCCGCATCAATGGCCGCGGCACCGTCTGTAATACCCGGCTGCATTGCAAACACTTCATTGATCCGCCCGGCAGATGCCAGTGCTTTCGTAAATGTAATAATCAGATTCGCCAGTGCGACAAGCGCAAGCAATGTCTGCGTCATGTAATTGACAAGCGCAATCACCTCTCCCTGTGTCATACCACCCACATTTACCTGTATTCCGCCAAGCCAGACAACTGCGATAATTCCGGCGTTCACAATCACATAAGTCACTGGATTGAGCAACGCGGAAATCCTGCCTGTAAGCATCTCCATTTTCATCAGAATATTACTTTTCTCTTCGAAATTACCCCGCTCTGACTGCTGTGTGCAAAATGCACGGATTACCCGGACACCGGAAAGATTTTCCCTCGTTGCCAGCATCACCCCGTCCAGCTCCTTCTGCACCTTTTTGTATAATGGGATCGTAAGAATCATAATTGCATAAATAACAAGTGCAAGCAAAGGCACCGTCACAACAAATACAAGCGCAGCTTTCCAGTTAATCGTAAATGCCATGACAAGTGCGCCGACCACAATAAACGGGGAACGTAGGAACAGACGCAGTACCAGATTGACCCCCGACTGCACTTGATTCACATCACTGGTCATCCGCACAACCAGCGTGGCACTCCCTGCCCGGTCTACCTCCGCATAAGACAGGTTTTCAATATGGCGGAATAAATCATGCCGCAGCTCTGTCCCAAAGCCGACTGCCGCCTTCGCCGCAAAATATTGTGCCAGCAGGGAGCAACTCAGCCCGAGTACGCCAAACAGCACAAGCACCGCTCCCATTTTCCATATATAAGGGATGTCCCTGTTCCTAATCCCCACATCAATAATATGTGCCATAATAACCGGTACAATCAGCTCAAATGTCGCTTCCAGTAATTTAAACAGCGGACCAATGACACTTTCCTTCTTATAATCCTTCAAATAAATGAGTAACTTTCTCACCGTCTTCCTCCTAACGCCCATAATCCATTTCGGTTTCTGCTCTTTATGATGTTGGGACAAAAGGAATTTTACCCTCACCATCGAACCGCAACAAATATTATAGCAGATTTTAGCTCAATTTGTATTGCATTTTTCTTTCTGACAATTTATTATGAAAGAAAGCATTTAATCAACATATATTTCTCATGATATATGCGAAACGGAGGAATCAGACATGAAAAAAAGAGCGGTTATCGCACTTGGCCATAGAGCACTCGGCACCACATTGCCGGAGCAGAAAATTGCCGTAGCCAAAACAGCAAAATCAATTGCAGACCTGATTGAAGAGGGATATCAGGTTGCTGTCACACACAGTAATGCACCTCAGATTGGCATGATTCACACTGCGATGAATGAGTTCGGAAAGACACACGACAATTATACATCTGCCCCAATGTCCGTATGTTCTGCCATGAGTCAGGGCTACATCGGTTACGATCTGCAGAATGGGATCCGGGAAGAGCTTTTGGACCGTGGGCTCTACCGCACCGTCAGCACAGTTTTGACGCAGGTCGTGGTAGATCCTTACGATGAGGCTTTCTACACACCGACAAAAGTACTCGGCCGTTATATGAGCGCGGAAGATGCTGCCGAGGAGCGGAAGAAAGGCAATTATGTTATTGAAGAGCCTGGAAAAGGATACCGGCGTGTCGTATCCGCACCAAATCCGGTTAAAATCGTAGAACTGGATGCAATTAATGCACTTCTGGATGCCGATCAGGTTGTCATTGCCTGCGGCGGCGGCGGTATTCCGGTTCTGGAGCAGGACAACCGCCTGAAGGGGGCCAGTGCAGTAATTGAAAAAGACCTGACTGCCGGGAAACTTGCAGAAGGTGTCGATGCGGATATGCTCATAATCCTGACAAGCGTTGAACAGGTCTGCATTAATCTCGGAGAGCCGACAGAAGAGAAACTCGGCACAATCAGCGTTGAGCAGGCAAAGGCTTACATGGATGAAGGGCATTTCGGAATTTATAATATGTATCCGAAGTTCAAGGCATCTGTTGAATTTATCGAAAAAGGAGAGGGACGCAACGCGCTAATTACCTCCCTTGAGAAAGTAAAAGACGGTGTACACGGCAAAGCCGGAACAATAATTCAGTAAAATTGAAATTGGAAGAACCTTCCTATCCCATAAAATACCGTTCCATAAACTGACGGGCGTGACATACGGCAATTTGCCGGCTCACTCCCGTCTTTGATTTTGAAAAAAGCTTAAGCACTAAAGGCAAATATCCATGCAAGCATGGCTGATTGGCCCGCTGCCCGGGGAAATTAAAATTTTTCTTGCCTTTTTGTAATATGTGTTGTAATATATGCATATATTAAATGTAGTTTTGAAAACTACTTGTAAACTTACATTGTATCCTTGTTTTAGTTTTAAGTTCTATTTTTAACAGTAGACTTAATTCCTGCCTGTCGCTGACAGTGAAACACATGCCTTGTTAACGGAGGCTACATTCAACGATACACAACTATGGGAGGCGTATTTTTATGAAACAGCAACACATTAAAGAACCGGGAAGTGCAATTACCCATTTTATCGGAATGCTGATGGCGATTTTCGCCGCAATTCCTATGTTAATCAAAGCAGCGCATGAGCCGGGCCGGATTTACATTATTTCGCTCACGATTTATGCAATCAGTCTGGTTCTATTGTATGCAGCCAGCACGACTTACCATACATTTGATTTATCACAAAAAGTCAACACCATTTTAAAAAAAATTGACCATATGATGATTTCCGTTTTAATTGCCGGAAGTTATACCCCGATTTGCCTGCTTGTATTAAAAGGACGCACCGGTATGATTCTTCTCGCCATCGTATGGGGTTTTGCAATTGCCGGTATCCTGATTAAGGCATTCTGGGTATTCTGCCCGAAGTGGGTTTCCTCCGTCCTCTATATCGGGATGGGCTGGACCTGCGTTCTGGCATTTACACAGATACTGAACTCCATGAGCCCGGCAGCCTTCGGGTGGCTGCTCGCCGGCGGTATCATTTACACAGTCGGGGGGATTATTTATGCCCTGAAGCTTCCCATTTTCAACAGCAAACACAAGAACTTCGGAAGCCACGAAATCTTTCACCTGTTTGTAATGGGCGGAAGCGCATGTCACTTCGTTGTGATGTATGCATATCTGCTTCCTTAAGAATCACACAGGGCGTACCTGCAATTCCCATGTTGAATTACAGGCACGCCCTTCTTTTTTCCGCCGTATAAAACCGAATCACCTGAAGGACGATGTATTAACTATCGTTTTCCTGCCCAAACAGGTAATTCAACTTCTTGATTCTTTCATCAATTGCATTGCTTACGATGTATTCACTCACCGATTTCGGCACTTGATTTTTCCAGTCGCCGCCGGATACAATCATTTCGCGGATCTTCGTTCCGGTGATCGCGGCTTCCTGCTCATTCCGTCTCCAGAGCACCTCCGGATTGATTCCGATTCCCTGCAGGGCATGATATTGTTCCTCGTCCCACGCACTACAGATGCTCATAAAGTAGATTGCGTCCTTTGGCGCATACTGCAAAACCAAATCCGGCTGGCTGATTGGAAACGGAATGATTTCAAACTCTTCCCGTCTCACACCAAAGTCCAGCAGCGCCCCTTCAATCATTTCACAACGCTCCAGATAAGTCATCGGGTTATCCCGCTTTGTGACTCCGTGTACATCCAACGCAGAGGTTGCGGCAAAAGACACGATATCGGAATGTGTAATCCCGATATATAATTTCTTACAGCGCATCTTTGCGGCAAGAATATACTCCATATGTTTCAGATGAAACACCTGAAACCTGCCGAATGCTACTCCCTTTTCAACCATATTCCATACTCCCTTCTCCCTTTTATTCCCGCGAGCAACGGACCAAACAGCCATGTAATCATATTTTATCAATTTTCTTTCGGATTTCCATCATTTTCCTGTCTAGTTTCCCGACTTCCTCCGCACATTGCCGTAACTCTTCGTCAATTAGTTTTGCCTCTTTTTTTCCTTTTTTATAGCGCAGTTGATGGTCCAGATTTGCCCAGTAATCCATCGCCGCAGTGCGGAGCTGCAGTTCCACCTTCATCCACTGGGTTCCCTCCTGAAAGGATATGGGGATTTCCAGAATCAGATGCAGGCTTTGATATCCTGACTTCTTCGGAGCCTCAATATAATCCTTTACTCTCAGAAGACGGATATCCTTCTGTTTCTCGAGAATCCCCGCAACCTTATAAATATCATCCACATAAGAACAGATTGCGCGGACTCCGATTAAATCCGTCAGATTCTCCACTGCCGCCGAAAACGTTTTTTCTAGATTTTTCTTTTTTAATTTTTTACAGGTACTCTCATAGGTTTTCATCCGGCCGTACCGCATCTGAATAACATTCCGCCCTATCTTTCTGGACAAATCAATATTGATGATATCGAGCTTTGTCAGCAACAGACTGATGGCACACTCTCCCTTGATGTTAAATTCACTGTCCGTCAGATTTTCTTTTAACCGATTACTTTCTTTCATATACGCATCACCCCATATTCTATGTACAATCACAACGCTCTAGTGCACCGCTTCATTCACTTTCAGTTAAATAGCGGAGAATGAATTTTCAGTCCGCAGGGCGAAGGAATGAGGCGATGCGGCGGCATCGCCGATTGACGACCACGCAGGGGATGGAAATTCAGGCACGTTATTTGTTGACGAAATGTGAATGAGACAGTACACCAGCCTGCATCTGCCACACTAATTCTGTATTGTACCATTCCTGTAATGAGGCATCTATCATTTCAATGTTAGATTTATGTAAAGCAGACTGAAAATTCATTCTGCGTTATTTGGCTGAAAGCCAAAGCCCCCGCTGCAAGCAACGGGGCATCAAATTTGACACGCCCCAGGGGGCGGGGGATTTGCTCTGCACTTCGGTCGGTGCTAAACAAGTGCCACAGGCACTCAGCCCCCCCCCTCGCGGCAGCCGCCACATATCCATGCAGGCATGGCCGCTTGGCTCGTTGCCCGTGGAAATAAACATATCAGCGCACTGCCTTCTCATGTTTTACATAAATCAGTTGCTATTACACACCAGTACTCCATCAGCCGTTCGATAGTATACGCTGCATTCGCGGGACTGGTGGACGGCAGCCCCACAATCGCCCTGCCGGTCTCTTCCTGACTGTATTTTTCATACAGCTTTTTTGCTGTCCCACCATTGGCATAAATATTCCGGATATCTGTACGCCGTAAAATCCGATTCAAATCTGCCGGAACGACATTGCGGATACTGCTGTCACTGGAACCAATGATATCACAGCTTTCAATGACATCCCATACTGCAATTCCATGCTCCAGAAGAACCCGTTTTTTCTCTTCAATTGTCTGCGGCACATCACTGTCCGTCAGCCGCGCAATTACTTTCCAGAACCGATTCTGCGGATGTCCGTAATAAAAATTCTGCTCTCTGGACTTCACTGACGGAAACGTGCCAAGAATCAGTACTTTGGACTGTGCATCAAACACGGGCTCAAACTCATGGGACACACGTCTGTATCGTATTTCCCTTTCCACCGGTATTTTTTTCCTGCCCATATCATCATCCTCCCCGCCACATTACCGTAACTCCAACCGTTTCAAAACGTCCTTCACTCTCTTCACCGGGATAATTTCCAGTTTTTCTTTTACTTCTTCTGCAACGTCATCCAAATCGTCTACATTTCTCTCCGGAATGAACACCTTTGAAATGCCCGCCCTCTGGGCTGCCATCAGTTTCTCCGGCAAACCGCCAATCGGCATTATGCCGCCGCGCAGAGATACTTCTCCGGTCATTGCATATTCGGGACTGACTGCTTTTCCTGTAATCAACGACGTAAGTGCTGTTGTCAGCGTAATTCCTGCCGATGGTCCGTCCTTCGGGATCGCGCCTGCCGGAACATGGATGTGCAGGTCATTTTTCCTGAACTTATCCGCTGCCTCCGGATACATGAATTTCACAAGGCTGACCGCAATCTGTACGGATTCTTTCATCACATCACCAAGCTGTCCGGTAATCTGAACCTTGCCGGAGCCTTTTGTCATCATTGTCTCAATAAACAAAATCTCTCCGCCTGCAGCCGTCCATGCCAGTCCGGTCACAACACCCGGCTGTTTTTCTTCCAATATGCCCTCGTGCCGAATCGGTTTCTCATCCAGAAAATCCTGCAGCCGCTTCGGATTCACCGTGATGCTTTTCTGTTCTCCTTTTACAAGTTTCACCGCCGCATAACGGCACAGTGTATCCATCTGTTTCTTCAGGCCCCGTACTCCCGCCTCCATCGTATAATCATGGATAACGGATTGAAGCGCCTCGTCTGTCACTTTCAGATTCTTACCCTTAATTCCCATATTTTCCATCGCCTTTGGAAGCAGATGCCTCCGTGCAATCTGGAATTTTTCCACCGCCGTATATCCCGGAAACTGAATAACTTCCATACGGTTCAGAAGCGGCTCCGGTATCGTATCCGCAGAGTTTGCCGTACAGACAAACAATACATCGGAAAGGTCATACGGCACATTCAGATAATGGTCAGTAAAATTATTATTCTGCTCCGGGTCCAGCACCTCCAGCAATGCACTTGCCGGGTCGCCGCTGAAATCTTTTGACAGCTTATCTACCTCATCCAGCACCATGACCGGATTGGACGCTCCGCAGCGTTTCATCCCTTCCATAATCCTTCCCGGCATCGCACCCACATAAGTCCGCCTGTGTCCGCGGATTTCTGCCTCATCACGCACCCCGCCCAGACTGATGCGGACATACTTTCTATGTAATGCCTCCGCAATGCTCTGGCCGATGCTCGTCTTGCCGGTTCCCGGCGCCCCCACGAACAGCAAAATCGAGCCCGCCTGTCTGCAGTTGAGCTGCATCACGGCAATCTGCTGGATAATTCTCTCTTTTACTTTTTTCAGGCCATAATGCTCTTTGTCCAGAATCTGCTCCGCCTCCGCAAGGTCTACCTGCTCCACTTCCTCCTTCTTCCATGACAGGCTGGTCACAAAGTCCAGATAGTCGTAAAGCATCCCATACTCATGGCTGTCCTTCCCCTCCTGTTTCATCCGGTTAAGTACTTTTTCCGCCTCTTTCCGCGCAGTCTCATTCATGCCGGATTCCTGGATCTTCTGCTCGAAGCGGCGCACATCGGACACATTTTCCGGATGGAGCTCATCCAACTGGCGCTGGAGAAAATCAATCTGTTTCTTGAGCGCATCTTCCCGGTAAACTTTCTCATGTGTCTCCTGCTGTGCATTCTCCGCCTCTTCTCCGACTTTTGCCACTTCCATGAACTCATACACCGCGCGCTCCATCTTCTCCACACGCTCCGTTGACGTATCTGCCTCAAGAATCTGGTACTTTTCCTCGCTTGACAGGTTCAGATATGCGGACAGTGATGACACAATCTCACTGATAGATTTCCAATGCAAAATGTACCCCCGCGCCCAGACACCCCACTGGAATCCCTGCGCAAACCGAAGCAGTGCCGTCCGCATCTTCTCAAACCGCTGCTGCCATTCCTTTGCATCCAAATCTTCAACATCGGCGCGGTTCACCGCCTCTGCCGTAATCTTTCCCTCCGTAATTTCCAGCTCTGTAATATTGACACGGCTTTTCGTCTGTACACTGACGTTCCCCTCACCGTCAATGGACTCGACACTGCCGGACACGCCGATTGGATAAAAATCTTCCACCGTAAGTTCTGATTGTTTCTTGTCCTCCCGCTGAATCAAAAACAATAGCTCATCTCCCGCGCTGGCTTCCGTTACATTCAATTCCTGAAGGACATCCTTCTTAAAATAGAATGACACCCCCGGTAAAATAATCATATCATAAATAGGTACTACTATCATATTTGTCGCCCTTTCTGAATGAATTATTAACAGTTCCCCCTCGTCCTTATTAGCACTCCTTTGCATTGAGTGCTAATTTTAATGTAACAATACCACACTTCTATTCTTTTGTAAAGCCCGAGAAACACCTAAAAATAAGTTTCTGTTCAGCCATACAGATTTACACCCCTTCTTGAAAATATATGGCTCCTTTGTTATAGTTAGAAACAGGAGGGTGTATAAACTTATGAAACCAGAAGTCAGCATTATCGTACCTGTCTACAAGGCGGAGAAATTTATTAAACGCTGTGTGGACAGTATTTTAAATCAGGAATATACCAATTTTGAATTACTGCTTGTCGATGACGGCAGCCCGGATTCTTCCGGGAAAATCTGCGATGCATATGCGTCATCCGACTCCCGTGTTCGCGTCCTGCATCAGGAAAACAGCGGCGTCTCCGGCGCCCGGAACCATGCGCTGGACAAGGCACAGGGAACTTATATCCAGTTTTTGGACAGCGATGACTGGATTACGCCGGACGCAACAAAGCTGCTTGTCCGCTCTTCCCAGGAATCCGGCTGCGACATGGTCATTGCTGATTTTTACCGCGTGGTCGGGGAACGTGTTTCACAGAAAGGAGATATTGACGAAGACGGTGCATTGTCCAGAGAAGAATTTGCGGAGCATATGATGGAAAATCCTGCCGATTTTTATTACGGCGTCATCTGGAATAAACTGTACCGGAGAGATATCATTGAGCAATTCCAGCTTCGCATGGACACCAGAATCAGTTGGTGCGAAGATTTTATGTTCAATCTGGAATACATTCGCCATACCGAACACATTTACGCTCTGAAGGCACCGGTGTACTACTATGTCAAAACGAAAGGCTCCCTCGTTGCACAGGGAGCCAGCATTACAAATACAATCAAAATGAAACTGATGGTATTCGACTATTATAACAATTTTTACAAAAATGTATTCAATGAAGAAGAATACGACAAAAACCGTCTGCAGGTGTATCGTTTTCTCCTCGATGCTGCCGGCGACGGGGCGGTTGCCCCTTCCATCCTTCCCGGGACAAAAAGACTCGGTGATGAGCGCAGCTTTGTCTGCCGCGAGGCATTGGAAAGCGAGGGAATTGTCATGGATGCCTACCGGAACCACAAGCTTTTAGAGCGTTATCTGGAACCGGTTGCCCTGAAAAACAGCCTGACCATGAACGAAACATGGGTACTTCTTTACCTGAGCCATCCCCATAAAGTATCGGGCAAAAAAGAGCTGGCGGACTTTATCGGCATTTCCCGAAGGACACTTTCTGTCACCCTTCAGAAACTGACGGCAAAAGGGTTTATAAAACTGGAAGAACTACGCAGCCCTAAACAATTAATCATTACACTTTTACCGGAATCTGATGATATCATCTCGGATCTTGCGGTTGTACAAAGTGATTATGACCAGACCCGTTTTTCCGGTTTTACCGAGGATGAACTTGTCCGGTATGCACAGCTCTCCGAGAAAATCAAAGAGAATATTCTGCGGGTGCTGTAAACAATCCGCCAATTTAACAGACCGGCGGTCTTATCTTCCGCATAAGACCGCCGGTTTACTTTCACCAATCCCCACAGCAGAACTGACGGGACATCGAAAAATCCGTAGGATTTTTCGATGCGTCTTTGCTATTTACCGAGATAACTCTGGACTGTTACAACATTTTACTCAATTGACAAGTCTGTAATACTCCCTCGCCGTCAATGCATACACAATTCCGTAGAACACCGCAAACACAACCACGGTTGCAATCGTACAATTCATGAACAACGGCACATTTACAAGGTTCAGCAGCACCAGCAATTTGGTAATAATCCGGAATGCGACCGCAATATGGATAACCGCCGCCACAAGCGGCAGGAAGAAAACTGTCAGAATCTGGCTCTGGATAGAGCGTTTGACTTCTTTCTTGCTCATACCGACTTTCTGCATAATCTGATACCGTTCCCGGTCATCATAGCCCTCGGAAATCTGTTTGTAATAAATAATCAATACAGTTGCCATAAGGAAGATTGCCCCGAGATAAATACCGATAAACAGCAGACCTCCGTACAGGCTGTAGAAACTTTCTCTGTTCAGCTCCCTGCCGGCACAAAACGCTTCCGGCACCTCCTGAGTAATCCGGTTTCTTATTTCTGTCATTGCCTGAGTTTTATGTTCTTCATCCCCCTGCATGTCAAACGCATACTGGTAATCCATCGATTGATACAACGCTTTCCATTCTTCATCCAGATCACTGTTTTGATATGCATCATCAAGACATGCCTGTATCTGGTTTGTATCTTTCATGATAATATAATACGTAGCTATCGTCTCCGATGCACTTTTCTTTTTAATCTTCATGCCATCCAGTTCTTTCGCCACACGATAGTTTCTGCCGTCAAGCGAAATGGTATCCTGATTAAAGGTATCTGTCCCGTCATAGAACAGCAATACCTCATCATCCGCAAGATTCACGGTAGTTTCCTCCATTTTATTGTAATCTTCCAGAGGAATCAGAGTCACCCCGCACGCGTCTTCCGCAGAATAATCTCCGGCTCCATACAATTGGAATTCATTTTTCTCCAAAAATGCTGTAAGCGAACCATAATGATACCCTGTCTCCGATACCGGCTTCACCCCATTTTTTTCTGTCACCCCGGACACGATATCTGCAATCCTTTGCTCTGATGCCACATCCGGCCGCTTCAGGTTTATCTGAAACTCATTTGGGAAACGTGTCTTCAGCACATCATCCACCCCCACATACAGGGACACTGTCGTAGATACCATGACAAGCACCATCGTACTTAAAATACAGATATTCGCCAGCCCTACCGCATTTTGTTTCATCCGGTAAATCATGCCGGATACCGCGGTAAAATGCTTTGTCTGATAGTAATACCTCTTATTCCTGCGCAACAGTTTCAGCAGCACGATACTTCCCGCAATAAACAGTGCATATGTTCCGAGAATTACGCAGAGAACCGCTATGAAAAACATGCCTAATGCCGATACCGGTGATTCAGTCGTGATTGCAATATAATAGCCGGTTCCAAGCGCCGCCGCCCCGAATATCGCAAGCAGTAATTTTGTCTTTGGTTCTTTCTCCCCCTGACTTCCCCCACGCAGAAGCTCCACCGGATTCGCAAGTTTAATCTGAAGCAGATTGTAAACCAGAGTCAGGAGAAAGATTCCGGCAAAGAGTACTATCGTCGTGACAATGCTCTGTGCTGACACCGAAAATCCCATCCGGATATCATAATGGAGAATTTTAAGCAGCAGTAAAAACATCAATTTGCTGAACACAACGCCGAACAGAAGCCCCGCTCCAATACTGATTAATCCCATGATAGTCGTCTCTACCGCAAGCATTTTTGCAATATGCTGTTTCCCCATCCCAAGAATATTATAAATACCAATTTCCTTTTTCCGCCGTTTTATAAGGAAGCTGTTCGTATAAAATAAAAAGATGACTGCGAAAACGATAATGATACCGTTTGCATATTGCAGGCAGATCTGTAAAGATTCGTTCCCCTCTGTAACATAAGGGTTCTTCGACAACCCGTCCATAATGTAATACATCATCACAGTAAGAATGGAAGTCAGTATATACGGCACATAAGTTTTCCGATTATTTTTCAGGTTTGTGGCTGCCAGTCTGGAAAAAACTGAACTACGCATTGCGGGCACCTCCCGTCGTAAGCACAGTCAATGTATCCGAAACCTTCTGGAACATCTGCGCTCCGGTCAGATTTCCTCTGTACAACTGATGAAATACTTTTCCGTCCTTGATAAAAAGCACACGCTGTGCATTGCTCGCCGCTTTCACGCTGTGGGTTACCATCAGAATCGTCTGTCCATTCTGATTGATGGCCGTAAACAGATTCATCAATTCGTCTGCCGCACGCGAATCTAGCGCCCCGGTTGGTTCGTCCGCGAGAATTAACTGGGGTTTTGTAATCAGCGCCCTCGCAACTGCCGCACGCTGTTTCTGCCCTCCGGATACCTCATACGGGAACTTATCCAACAGTTTTTCGATTCCAAGCTGCTCCGCAATGGGTGCCAGACTCTGTTCCATTTCACTATATTTCCGCCCTGACAGAACGAGTGGAAGGAAAATATTGTCTCTCAGTGAAAAGGTATCCAGCAGATTAAAGTCCTGGAATACGAAGCCCAGATTCTTACGCCGGAATGTCGCCAGTTCTTTTTCCTTCACTTTGCCCAAATCATTCCCCTTCAGATACACTTTTCCTCCGCTTGGCTTATCCAGTGCTGCCAGAATATTCAGCAGTGTTGTCTTGCCGGAACCCGACTCACCCATAATTGCCACATACTCCCCTGATTCTACCGAAAAATTCACATCTTGGAGAGCCTCCACCTGATTTCCCCCGAATCGCGTCGTATATATTTTCTTTACATTTTTCACCTCTAATAATGCCATGCCTTCTTACCGCCTTTCTAAACTTCATTTCCTGTATGACAAGATGTTGAGGTCAAAAGGTATTTTGACCCCTCTGATACAGTAACAAAGAAGGAATGTCACTGCCATTGAATCAGCTAACATTCCTCTGTCATTTCTTACATTATTGAAAGGTTGGCAATTTCAGTCTCTTGTATCGACCTCATCCCTCTCCATACACAGATATACTTTCGTTCCGACTCCGACTTCTGACTTTATCCAAATCTCCTGCCGGAGCCTGTCCATAATCTTCTTGCACAGATACAGACCGATTCCGGTCGATTTCTTATCAGCCCTGCCGTTATATCCGGTGAATCCTCTCTCAAACACCCGTGGTAAATCTTCCGGCCAGATTCCAATTCCCGTATCCGCAATCACCAGATTCTTTCCTTCCATATAGATGCTAACCGTTCCTTCTTTTGTATATTTCAGGGCATTGGTCAAAATCTGCTCCACCACGAACACCATCCATTTCTCATCGGTCAGCACCGTATGGTTCAGCGGTTGATAATCCAACCCGATTTTCCGCAAAATAAACATCTGCGAGTTCTTTCTGACCGCCTGCCGGACAATCTTATCCAGCTGATATTTTTCAAAGGACAAATCCGATGCCATATCTTCCATCCGCAGATAAGTAAGCACCATGTCTGCATACTGCTCAATCCGAAACAGCTCCTGTTTCATCTCTTTCAAATACTCTGTCCGCCTGCCCCGGGCTTCATCTTCCGTTGCTGATTTTCCCTCCTCTTCCTCACATGTCTGAATCAGTACTTTCAGCGCAGCAATGGGGTTCTTAATTTGATGCACCCACATAACGTAATAGTCCGACATTTCCTGCTTCGAAATTCGCTCTCCTGACTCCATCTCCGCCTTCTGCCGGTAAATCTCGCGAATCATCCGTTGATAATCCTGTGCAATCAACCCGGTGTCCGCCGGGAGTTTTTCCACATCTGATAAAATCTTGCTGAAGTTATCCACAAGAATCCTATGGCGATGGGAATACCGCAGGAAATCCAGCACGGCGAATATCATACACCAGACGAATGCCAGTAAAAAACCATACTGCATTGCCTCGCCGGGAATATCATACAGGTACAGGATAAGGGCAACAATTCCTGCCGCCCCCGAAAATGCTATAAAAACACCGATTCTTTCCTTCAAAAATGCTTTCAAAATGCCATCTGTTTCCCTATCCATATCCGTTCTCACTCCACCAGATAACCGATGCCTTTCTTCGTCTTAATCACATCCTCCAGACCAAGTGTCTCCAGCTTTTTCCGCAGTCTTGCCACATTTACCGTCAGCGTGTTATCATCGATAAACTCATCGCTCTCCCACAGCCTTGTGATAATGTTGTCCCGCGATACGATTTTTCCCGAATTTTCAAAAAGTATCTGTAATATTTTAAATTCATTTTTCGTCAGTTCTGATTTCTGTCCGGCAAACGTAAGTGTCGCATCACTCAGATTCAACACCATACCCTCATGTTCAATTATATTTAACGCCCCCTGAAATGAATACGCCCGGCGCAGCACTGCCTGCACCTTCGCCGTCACCACATTCAGGTCAAACGGTTTCTCAATAAACTCATCGCCGCCCATGTTCATTGCCATGACAATGTTCATATTATCATTCATAGAAGAGAGAAAAATAATCGGCACCTTCGACAGCCTCCGAATCTCCTGACACCAGTAAAATCCGTTATAGAATGGCAGTCCGATATCCAAAATGACAAGCTCGGGGTTATACGCCGCAAACTGCTCTCGGACATTCTTAAAATCCTGCACATATTCAGTTTCGTAACTCCACTTTTTGAGATGGGATGCCAGCGTCTTCGCAATCGTCAGGTCATCCTCCACGATTAATATTTTATACATATTCACAAATCCTGTTCCGCTTTCTCCAGCCGCCCGTACAGATATGCCATCTCCCTGCACATCGCAAGACAGACAACTGACATTGAAAGATGGTCCTGCGCATGGACCATCAGCAAATCCGTTGGGGCGTGTCAAATATGGTGCCCCGTTACCTGCAGCGGGGTTTTTGACTTTCAGATGACATAATTTCCTACATCGGAAGTGTCTACCATCAAATCTGCCAATGTAATTCCGTTAAAATAGTCATCAATCAGTTTATAAAGCCCTTCCCACATCTTAATTGTCTTGCACATACTGACGCGCCCGCACTGATTCGGATGATTCTCCAGACAGGATACCGGTGCAAGGGATCCTTCGGTGATGCGCAGAATACTTCCGATTGAGTATTCTTCCGGCGCTTTTGCTAACTGGTAGCCGCCGCCTTTTCCCCGCAACGAATGTACAAGACCACTCTTGCTTAGTGATGCAACAATGGATTCCAGATATTTTTCCGAAATCTCCTGCCGCTTTGCAATATCCATCAGCGGAATATACTCTCCGGTGTTATGTTCCGCCAAATCCAGCATGACACGAATCGCATAACGTCCTCTTGTTGATATCTTCATATTCAATCCCTCCATATATACCTATCTTACCACAAGGTTATTATAGTTTTCAAGAGGGAAGTAATTCTGTTTGCCGGGATTTTCCGCATATTTTCGGATTTTTCACATTCTTCTTTTTTCACTCACTATAATGGTAATGAGTCCCGCACGCACAGTGTCCCATACCCCATCTGATTATTCGGCCACACGGCAAATCCGGGCAATTTTCTTGCCCCTCTTCTCAGGTATGCTTTCACTTTTTCTCCATACAGGTAAGCATCATTGCCATCCACAATTCCCCACTCCATCAGCAGTGCCGAGCTTCCGGTCACGAACGGCGTTGCAAAAGAGGTTCCCGTCATTTCAGCATACCCGCCGCCCGGCTGCACGGCAGTCACCGCCACTCCGGGCGCCACAATATCCGGTTTGAATGCCGCCGTACCTTCCTGTGCATTCAGCGCTCCCCTACCGGAAAAATCCGCATAACTGAATGTCCGTGAATCATAAGCCCCCACCGTAACCACACGGGCTGCTGTAGAAGGAATCGTTATGGTATTGGCACTGTTCGGAAGCAGAAATGCCGTTCCGACATTCAGGGCGCTCTGGCTTGGCAGCCACAACTGATACTCACCGGAAACAATCTGCCTCGGTGTCAGTACAATTCTCCATACTCCCGCATCTACATAAGTCTGTCTCGGCAGGAAATCGAGATAAATTTCCTGCCGCACGCTGTAGGGACTCGGTTCTCCATAATACAGCAGAATTTCCGTTCCGCCCATAACAAACCGCTGTGCCCCCAAAAGCTCCTGGATCGGTCCCACCCGAACACCGGACGGGCTCACAATTGAAATATCAACCGCATCCACATAGGATTTCCATATCTGTACATTCAGCCCCGTCTCCCGCATCTGCACTCCAAGCTGAATCTCATCTTCCCGTTCTTCCTCCAGCCGCCCCGCCGTATGCCCTGCCGTTGCTCCCTCATTGCCACTGCCGACACAGATAACACTCTTCCAGTAATTGGATATATCATCCAGAAAACGTTCCACAAGAGAAGTCCCGTCATGTGCACCATATGTATTCCCAAAGCTGAGATTCAAAGCTACCGGCATCCGGTGCTCCAACGCCTTCCTTATCACATAGTCAACGCCCTGCATCAGCTCCGTGGTCCGTGGAAACCCTTCCGCTCTGGGGCTGCCCATTTTCACAACAATCAGCTCGCTCTCCGGAGCGACTCCCACATTCCTGATTGCCCCTCCTTCCATTTCCGGGCTCCCACTGCCTGCCGCAATACCCGCCACGGCAGTTCCATGCCCGGACATGTCTGTGCTTGGCACAATCTGCATCCTCTCCGCAACCGTACCGGCTGATAGTGCCTCATCAATCTGTTCCCGTGTATATTCAGTCCCGACCGCATACCCCTGCGGCGGATTCCCCGGTATCGTCTGATCCCAGAGATTCCGGATTCTTGTTGTTCCGTCTGCATTCCGAAAATCCCTCAGCGTGTAATCAATTCCGCTGTCCACAATTCCAATCAATATACCTTCTCCACGCAAAGAAAAAGGAGTTTGCTGCACCGGACTGATGCAGGAAACTCTCTTTCCATTTTCCACCTGAAAAAATAGTCTCTTTGGTTTTTCCACATATTCAATTTCCGGAAAACTTGCCAGTTCCGGAATCCGCGATTCCGAAATCGTCACAATCGCGTATTCATTTGCAAGCTCCGTCACAGAAGCTGCAATCCCACGGACAACATCCAGGGAACCGGAATATTTCACAATCAAATCCCATTCCCGCTCAATTGGATTATATCCCACATCAAGCTCCAATGACCGCTCCCGCTCATCAGGCGACGCATCCAATGCGAGATTCAACAGATTTTCCAGTTTTTGACTCATACGCTGACATCCCCTCTATATGGCGCAAAACTATACGGCAAAAAATATCCCTGATCATGTCTGCAGACCGGGCACACTTTCGGCGCCAGCTTGCCTTCATGGATATATCCACAATTCGTACATATCCATTTGCCCGGTTCTTCGCTTGCAAAATATGCATTGTTCTTCAACAATTCCGCAACTTCGGCAAATCTTTTTTGATGTATATGCTCAATCTGCGCAATCTGGAAAAATGCAGATGCTGCCTCAAGAAATCCCTCTTCCTGCGCGATTTTCCCGAATTGCGGATACACACTCTCATATTCTTCCCGCTCATTGTGCTCTGCCGCCTCCAAAAGCCCAACCAGACTATCCTGCCAGTCTACCGGATAACCGCCGTCAATGACGATTGTACTGCCTGATGCCTCTTTCAGCAGCTCGTAAAACCGCTCCGCATGCGCCCGCTCCTGCTCAGCTGTGTATATCAATATATCGGCAACCGTATACATCCCCATCTCCCGCGCTCTTTCTGCCGTAATCGTATAACGGTTGCGCGCCTGGCTCTCTCCCGCAAACGCGCGCATCAGATTTTCCTTTGTCTTACTTTCCATAAAATGTTCAGCCATCACACATACCTCCTTTCTTTATTACTAGTAGTATGCTTGATGGCTGACAAAATATTCATTTATATTAAGTTTAATTAAATCCAATCAGTCTTCTGGCAACATTATATGCCATAGAAGATACCTTCCTTCCGGAACGCCCCGGCAGATTCATCGTCTGTCCGAGAATACCATACCGTATTTTCATATATGCGCCGTAATCTTTTTTCTTCAGATAACGCCACAACTCCTGTTTTTTCTTCAGATTCTCCTCCTTCTTGGAGCGGATACATAGAATAGAAGAAACAGTCATCATAATTGCAAGATAATTTATCATATATTTCCGCAATTTCCTGCTCTGAACCATCCGCAATTCATACATGTCAATCATCGTTTTTGTCACGAAAATCTGCTGGTCAACACGGCCAATCATCACCTTTTCATTGACCGACTGGTCTTCCCTTCCGATAAAATAGCGGTAGAAATCCACATCCATATAGTACAATGTGCGCACATGCGGCAGCGGATAGTAAACATAAATATTATCTACATAAAATGTATGCTTTGGCAGCTTCAACTGGCAAAGTTTCAACATCTCTGTACGATAGATAACAGAATGCATTAATATGTACTGGTCCAGATGAAACATCCCCATATCATCCCATCGGAATATTTTGCCCTGCGGCAGCACATTGGTATAGCGAATCACTTTCTTATGCTCCATGCCCACCTTTTCGTAAACATAGTTGGCAATAATCATATCGACCTCAGACTCATGCCGGACAAAACCTTTCGCAACTTCCAGAATCTTCATAAGGGACTCTTCGTCCACCCAGTCATCGCTGTCCACTACTTTAAAGTATTTTCCGGTTGCCTGTGACAAGCCTGCATTAACAGCATCCCCATGACCACCGTTTTCTTTATTGATTACCTTTACAATTGCCGGATACTTTTCTGCGTACCTCTTTCCAATCTTCTTCGTATTGTCTGTGGAACCATCGTTCACAATCAGAATCTCTACATCCTCCCCGCCCGGCAGGATGGAATTAATTGCCTTTTCCATATAAGCCTCCGAATTGTAACATGGAATTGCAAATGATATATACTTCATAATTTTTACCTCTTCTGTTTTAATAGCTGCCTTATGCGCAGGAATAATAGCTATCGCTATTATTCCACGTCCGCTGCCGGACTGGTCCCTCCGGGGGATGCGCAGCAGCTTTCTGCGGTTCCGCAGAAACTGCCTGATGCGCGAGTATAATAGCTATCGCTATTATTCCACGTCCGCTGCCGGACTGGTCCCTCCGGGGGATGCGCAGCAGCTTTCTGCGGTTCCGCAGAAACTGCCTGATGCGCGAGTATAATAGCTATCGCTATTATACCTTACATTTCTATATTTTCCAACAAATTTCTTGCAAAATTGCGGCTCTGCCTTGTCAGCCTTCTATGGAAATGTTAAGATTAGTCTGTAAAATGTTTCTGTTTTTAACACATGAGATCCCGGATGCGCACATTGCAGCAGGAACACCGGAATGTCCTTGTAATACAGAAACAATGATTTGGAGGATATACACATGAAGAAGAACGTAATTGTCGGTCAGTCCGGCGGTCCGACTGCGGTTATCAATGCCAGCCTGTACGGAGTTGTATATGAGGCGCTGAACCGGGAAGATGCCTGCGGTACCGTATACGGCATGATTAACGGAATTGAAGGATTCTTAAACGACCGGCTTATGGATATGAAACCTCTGGACTGCTCCGGAGAACTTGAACTGATTAAGACCACCCCCGGTTCTTATCTCGGCTCCTGCCGCTATAAACTGCCGGAAGATTTGAATGATTCCGTTTACCCGGAACTGTTTGAAAAGTTTGAAAAATATCACATCGGCTACTTTTTTTACATCGGCGGAAATGATTCAATGGATACAGTCAGCAAACTTTCCCGCTATGCTGAAAAAATTGGCAGCGATATCCGGTTTACAGGAATCCCGAAAACAATAGATAACGACCTTGTATGTACCGATCATACACCAGGATTCGGAAGCGCCGCCAAATACGTTGCATCCACGGTCCGCGAGATTGCCGCAGATGCATCTGTCTACGATAACAAGCAGTCTGTCACCATTGTAGAAATCATGGGACGCCATGCCGGCTGGCTGACTGCTGCCAGCGCCCTTGCCAGAAAATTTAAGGGTGACAACCCGGTTCTGATTTATCTGCCGGAGGTCGCTTTTGATCAGGAAGCATTTATCCGAAAAGTAAAGAATGCCCTTGAAACAACCCCCAATCTGGTTGTCTGCATTTCCGAGGGAATCAACGACGGCAGCGGTACATTTATCTGCGAGCTTGCCAGTGATGTAGGTGTAGACACATTTGGTCACAAGATGCTCACCGGATCTGGTAAATATCTGGAAAATCTTGTCAAGGAACGCCTCGGTGTCAAGGTTCGCTCGATTGAGCTAAATGTATGCCAGCGCTGCTCCAGCGCCATGCTCGCCGGAACTGACCAAAAAGAGGCAATTGCATCCGGTGCTTACGGCGTCAAAAGTGCTATTGAAGGCACCACGGGAAAAATGGTCGCATTCAGACGTGCATCTGAAATTGCGCCTGATGCCGATTATGTTCTGGATTATACACTGGAAGACGTCAGCAAGATTTGTAATAAGGAAAAAACGGTTCCGTTGGATTGGATTTGCAGCCAAGGCTCCGATGTGACTCAGGACTTCATTGCCTATGCCCGCCCGCTGATTCAGGGCGCGGTAAAAATCCCGACAGAAGGCGGTCTTCCAAAATTTTCCTACCGGAAATAATTTCTTGCAACAGAGAAAACACTGAAAAAGGAAGAAAGGCATCCATTTCACCCCTCCCTTTCTTCCTGCATATCTTAATAAAAAGCATAAGGATTCCACTATGAATAACTGCTCAAATCTCTATTTTCTTTCCACAATTGCGTGCAAACTCTCGGAGTGTCTGTCCGATGATGAGCTCGCCGTACTCTCCGCCGACCTGATGACTCTCGGAGATATGCTTGCAAGCATACTTGCCCGGAGGGCTATGTGCAAAAACGAGGATTCCGATGACTCTCCTGTAAAATTTGATTCACCTTCACAAACCTGATTCACTTCTTTCTTACACATCACTGTACTCATTCCGGTAATGCTGCGGAACTGGATTCCTTTCCCCGGTTCTTCAAAATCATCTCTTGTTGCAATCTCCCACACAAACAGCATCTTATCTGCCCTGCCGGATGAGTATTTATTTGTTTTCCCTATTTCTTCACATTTCCTATTTTTCCACATACACTATATCAAACCTAAAAACTAGAAGTAATCTATATGAGCATGCCAAAAATAGAATGCACAAATATCGATAAATGCTGCGCTGCCGCTTCACTCGTACAATCCATTGCACTGGAGGAGGCCGCTATCTCTCACATTTTGAATGCCGAAGGTGAGAAAATACAGAAGGCTTTATCCCTGAGCTGCAATACAAAAGAGCTGATTGAGGTCAACAAATCCGTAGCAGATATGGTAGATAAGATTACCGCTTTAGAAGTTATCTTAAAATCCAAGCTAGATTTAATCATACCTGTCTTGGATGACTGCCATAAGAAACCACCGAAATCCGAGTGCTAACTGTAGGGCATTTTGCCCTACTTACATAGATTTCTGCCCCATTTTTTATTTTAATAACGAAAAAGCACCGGAAACCGCCGTGTTTACGGTATCCGATGCTTTTCGTTCAATGCGGATGACAGGATACTATAATATGAGAAATAAAATTACATCTGAAAACGTTGTTGGAATTTATGCTCGTTTTACATATTTGCGAAGATTTTATTGCGACACATTGTAACAACGTTTGCCCCTTTTTTGCCCCTTTTTGCCCGTACTAAGATGATACAATATTCCCCGGAACTACGCTGTTCCGGGGACTTTTTCTTATGGTATGCAACACGCAATCTATTGAATCCAAATCCGGATAGCCTGCATTTCCTTGCTGAGCCCATACGTTCCGGTATCTCCACCCTGTACTGGGGCTGCCCATC